>Ga0180732_1000452_pt1 | contig 35939 bp, 37 predicted proteins | sample KR11_01MetaG_FD_148674 | JGI IMG/M metagenome (GOLD analysis project Ga0180732, IMG submission 148674) | Groundwater microbial communities from the Olkiluoto Island deep subsurface site, Finland - KR11_0.1 MetaG | ecosystem: Environmental > Aquatic > Deep subsurface > Groundwater | place...
GCTTGCCCGCCGGGTAGCGTATGCGCGCGCTGTGGTCGAACTCGTCCGCCAGATTCTTCAGCAGCTTCTTGTCGAATACCGCGGAATCTTTCAGCATCGCATCACTGCCGCTACCGCCCTGCGCATTCAATTGTGCGAGCGAATCGCGCAAGCGCGTGATCATGAAGTACATCAGCAACAGCGCGAATTCGGGCGCAGTCTGCAACGCAGCCTGAAGCTGCTCCTTATCCAACATGATGAGTCGGCAGTCCGTCTGGGTCTTTGCGGTCGCCGTGCGCGGCAAGCCGGTGATCAGCGTCATCTCGCCAAACAACTCACCCGCACGCACCAGCCCGACTGGCGCATTGTTCGCTGACAGCTCCACCGCGCCTTCCAGTAGGTAATACATCTTGTCCTTTTGCAGCAGAAGCGAGTTGGCACGGCTGTTCTCCTCGAACAGCGTCTTGCCTGCCTTCACGTCCTTTGTTTTTCCGGCAGCCTCGAAAAACTGCAACGCGGCTTTTGCATCGTAGGTGGATTTGGAAGGGGGAATCGTAAAATCGAAATCGTTCATAACTGGATGATCACCTTGAAGGAAGTTGCAGCACTGCGGCCCGCAACAAACAGATGGCGCATTATCCCCGCGGAGAGAGTGGCGTCAACACGAGAGGAGGCGGGCTTCGATCTCGCTAGAAAAAATATATAGGCCAAATTTCTGCTTGGTGCTGGGAGTGGGGACGGATAGGATTCGGGGCGCAAACGGATTTCCCCGTTTAATTATTGAATAGGAAAGAAATCATGCGTTTTAGAAATCTATTCCGTTGGTCCGCCGAGGTTGCTTTGGACGGACTTAAGTTTTTTGCACAACGTCTAGATGAATTGTTATTCGACTACACGCTAGACTCATATAAGCCCTCGGCGCTTAACTCCACCTTTTTGACAAAGGAGGCTCTTAGCCTTATATCCGACATTGAGGATGGGAACATTGAATATCCAACTCTCTCCCACGTTCTTGAAGAGTTAGTGTGGGCAATCCAAAACGATAAGGTTGCGAAATCACTTCTTGATACGGAAGTTGATTACTATGTGGCAATCGCCAATGAAGCAGAACTTCCTGCATTAAAGTTGCGACTTGAGGTGCTGCATAGGACCTTAAACTCACCTAGATATTTAGCGGCAATATTCGATGCTCTGGAGAAGGCAATTGCTTCAAATGGAAAAAAAGAAATTGACGCGTTAGCAAGCACACTTATAACGACACTAATTAATGCAGGTGTCTCGAAGCAACATCTTTATAACGAAGTGCTTCGAAATTTCTTTCTTGAGGGGCCTCAAATCTCAGACTTGACGTGTTTGCGTCCGTTTTTGAATTCACTTATACCCAAGATGCATCGTTTTGAGGTTCTGCTCATTGCAAGTAAGCATATTGATGCTGTCTCGGAGTCTATTAAATCATTTGGTCTTCAGTTTCCTGAAGCCATTCCAGATATGCTCACGCCTGTCTGTGAGAAGAATGAATTTATACCAGGTGATGACGAGCGCTATATTCTTGCAGCCTCTATTGAAGCGCAGGATGTATATAGTGCAAGGCAAAAAGCCATCCGAAGCTTGGATAATCTCAGTGATCTTCTTTCGCTCTTCCAGCACAAAAGTAGAATTGTTTGGCGTCCAGAAGTTGTTGTTGCTTATCGCTGCTGTAGCAAGGATGTTCGATGGGTCGCTTCCCCCAAGGGGCCAATGGAAAAATCGTCTGATCTTCGGCCGGAAAAAGCAGCTAAAGAACTAAACGCGTTGATACGCTCATTTTCGGCAAAGGGAACAAGCTTCATAAAATTTAATCGAGTCGCAGATATTCACGGTATTTGTATTAGTCACAACGTAATCGAGAATCAGTTGGTTAATCTTTGGACCGCTCTCGAAACATTGACGCCTTCAAATTCTGGAGCATCAAAAATAACCACTGTAATTCGCGCCTCGCTGCCATTCCTTATGCACACATATGTCGATCGGATTGTGCAACAACTTGTTTTTGATTTGATGTTATGGGATAAGTGGCGCGCAAAAAAAATTCTCAATAAAGTGCAGTGTGATGAAAAGACATCTTTGAAAGCTAGGTGCCTACGTTTATTGTGCTTGGAAGAAAATGAAGCTCTTCGTGAACAGTTATACGATCAAGTCAAAGACTTTCATCTTCTGCGGTATCGCGTATATCAACTTAGCGAAGTTCTTTCAGACAATAAGAAGCTTCATAAGCTAATTGATACACATGAAAAGAAGATTGTTTGGCAAATTCGCCGAATTTATCGGGCTAGAAATTTGATAGTGCACTCGGGCCGTACGCCACCTGCATATATAGATACTTTGGTGGAGAATGGTCATGATTATGTAGATGTCATCACCTTTGAATTGATGAAAGTCTCATGTGGTGAATACAGTGCTAGTACGCTTGAACAAATATTTGAAATTGAAAAAATACGGTATCAAGCTTTTTTACGCAGACTCTCCGAAAAGGCACTTCTAACATCTGCTAACTGTGACTTCTTGCTTGCGCCCAAGCATAATCCCAAGCCTCATGTTGCCTCTCAAGAATCGAAAGTGGCAGGTGATTTACAGTAGAGGCGCAATGGGGGGCGGTTTCAAAGTTTTGCCGAAGTTGCCCCCTGTCTTGTTGGCTTTGTCGCCCTCACCCCGTTTGTTAGCTTCCCTACAATCCCCCTCCCCATAAATCCCCAATAAATCAACCTTGTGTCGGTTGGCATGTTTCCTGCGAGTAGGAGGGCGTCAATACTCGTGAGCTACTGCCATGCAAGCCAAGGACATCGCCGAACTGCTGAACGAACCGGCCTGTACGCATAACAAGAAGGAGAAATCCGGTTGTGCGCGTCCCAAGCCCGGGGCGACTGCGGGCGGCTGCTCGTTCGACGGGGCGCAGATCGCTTTGCTGCCTATCGCAGACGTTGCACATATCGTGCACGGGCCGATCGCCTGTGCAGGCAGTTCCTGGGACAACCGCGGCACACGTTCTTCCGGGCCGACTTTGTATCGCATCGGTATGACCACCGACCTCACCGAGCAGGATGTGATCATGGGGCGCGGCGAGAAGCGTTTGTTCCATGCCATCAAGCAGGCGGTCGATTCCTATTCCCCCAAGGCAGTCTTTGTCTACAACACCTGCGTGCCTGCGCTGACCGGCGACGACATCAGCGCGGTGTGCAAGGCCGCTGCCGAGAAGACCGGCGTGCCGGTGGTGCCGGTGGACTGTGCCGGTTTCTACGGCACGAAGAATCTGGGCAACCGCATCGCCGGTGAGGCGATGTTCAAATATGTGGTGGGGACGGGCGAACCTTTGCCGGTGCCTGATGAATTGCAGCGTCCCGGCATCACCGTGCACGATGTGAACCTGATCGGCGAATACAACATCGCGGGTGAGTTCTGGAACGTGGCACCGTTGTTCGACGAACTGGGGCTGCGCATCCTGTGCACTTTGTCCGGCGATGCGCGCTTCCACGAAGTGCAGACCATGCACCGCGCCGAAGCCAGCATGGTGGTATGCGCCAAGGCCTTGCTCAACATCGCACGCAAACTGCAAGCCGATCACAAGGTGCCGTTCTTCGAAGGCAGCTTCTACGGCGTGACCGATACCTCGAATGCCTTTAGAGATTTTGCCAAGCTGCTGAACGACCCTTCGCTTACCGAGCGCACCGAGGCGATGATCGTGCGCGAGGAAGCCAAGATCAACGCCGAGCTCGACCCGTGGCGCGCGAAGCTGCGTGGCAAGCGTGTGTTGCTCTACACCGGCGGCGTGAAGTCGTGGTCCATCGTTTCTGCCTTGCAGGATTTGGGCATGGACGTGGTCGCCACCGGCACCAGCAAATCCACCGAGGAAGACAAGGCGCGCATCCGCGAGATCATGGGCGACAAGACCAAGATGATCACCGACGGCAGCCCCAAGGCGCTGCTCGGCGTGGTGAAGGAATACCAGGCCGACATCCTCATCGCGGGCGGCCGCAACATGTACACCGCGCTCAAGGCGCGCATCCCTTTCCTCGACATCAATCAGGAACGTGAATTCGGTTACGAGGGTTACAGCGGCATGGTGGAACTCGCACGCCAATTGGCGCTGACGATACAGAGTCCGGTGTGGGCGAGTGTGCGCAAGACTGCGCCGTGGGCGAAGTCATCCGTCCCAGGCATCGAATTGGGAGCATGACATGGCCGAGATACTGAAACGCAACAAAGCACTCGCGGTGAATCCGCTCAAGGCCAGCCAGCCGGTCGGTGCGTCGCTCGCCTTCCTCGGCATCAACAAGGCCATCCCGATGATGCACGGTTCGCAGGGCTGCACCGCGTTCGGCAAGGTGTATTTCGTGCGCCACTTCCGCGAGCCGATCCCGCTGCAGACCACGGCGATGGATCAGGTATCCACGGTGATGAGCGCGGACGAGAACGTGATCCTGGGTCTGGCGACCATCTGCGAGAAGAGCAAGCCGGCGCTGATCGGGCTGCCGACGACAGGCTTGTCGGAGACGCAAGGCACGGACATCAAACGTCTGGTGCGGGATTTCTACATCGCGCATCCCGAGTTCGCGCACATCCCGGTGGTGCCGGTGAACACGCCGGATTTCACCGGCTGTCTGGAGAGCGGTTATGCGCTGGCGGTGAAGGCGACACTGGAAGTGATGTTGCCGAAAAGCGGCCCTCACCCTAACCCTGATGGAACTACTAGCCATTCGACTAAGCCCGCAAGCGGGCAAGTCGCTGGTTATCTCCCGCAAGCGGGCGAGGGGGCGAACGCGAAAAGCAATGTTGGACGCCGCAAGAAGCAGGTCAACGTGTTGGCCGGTTCTTTCCTCACGCCGGGCGATGTGGAGCACATCAAGGAACTGATCGAGGCATTCGGTCTGCGTCCGCTGGTATTGCCGGACATCGGCGATTCGCTCGACGGTCATCTCACCGAGATGGAAAGCTCGCCGCTCACCGTGGGCGGTACGCCGGTGAGCGACATCGCTAGCATGGGCGAATCCATCGCCACGTTGGTGCTGGGTAATTCGCTGTTCGATGCGGCGGACGTCCTCAAGACGCAGACCGGCGTGCCGGACTATCGCTTCGACTGCCTGATGGGTTTGGAGGCGGTGGACAGTTTCGTCGCCGCGCTGGCTGAGATCAGCGGCAAGCCGGTGCCGGAGAAGCTCGAACGCCAGCGCGCGCAGTTGCAGGACGCGATGGTGGATGTGCATTTCATGCTGGGCTTTGCGCGCGTCGCCATCGCGGCGGATGCCGATCTGCTCTACGGCTTCTCGCGGCTGGTGACGGAGATGGGCTGCGAGGTGGTGGCCGCTGTCGCACCGGCGCGCGCCAACATTCTGCAGAGCGTGCTGGCGGAGCAGGTGGCCATCGGCGATCTGGAAGACCTGGAGATAGCGGCCAAGCGCAAAGGCGCGCAATTGGTGATCAGCAATTCGCACGCGCTTGAAACGGCGCGCCGTCTCGGTGTGCCGCTGCTGCGCGCGGGCTTCCCGCAATACGACCTGCTCGGCGGATATCAGCGCCTGTGGGTGGGCTATCGCGGCACGCGCCAGTCGTTGTTCGATCTGGCGAACCTGCTGGTGGAGCACGGACACATCGAGCCGGAGCCGTATGTCTCCATCTATGCACAGCGGACAGGAGAAAGTCGTGCGACACCTGCGTCTGGTCAAACCCACTGAGGAGACAGCGATGACAGTGAAGATCGCATTCGCCACCAGCGACCGCAAGGCGGTGAACCAGCATTTCGGCGCGGCGGAGGCATTCGCCATCTACGAGGTGAGCGAGACGGACGCGAAGCTGATCGAGGTGGCCGAGTTCATCGAGACCGCGATGGACGGGCATGAAGGCAAGTTGGCGGCAAAGGTAGAGCTGCTCGGCGATTGTGCAGCGGTGTATTGCAACGCGGCGGGTGCATCCGCGATCCAGCAATTATTGGCGGGCGGCATCCAGCCGATGCGCGTGGATGAAGGGTTGTGCATCGACGGTCTGCTGAGCGGTTTGCAGCAGAGCATGGTGAGCGAGCCGCCGGTGTGGCTGACGAAATATCTGAAGAAGAAATCGAGCAAGAGCTTCGCGGACGACGAGGAGTGGCAGGAATGATCAGCGCACCGGTACGCGTGATCGCTGTGCAGAACCGTGTGGCGCAGGTGATGCCCACCGAGAAGTCCGGCTGCGGCGGTTGCGCATCGCGCGAGTCGTGCGGCGTGTCGGGCTTGGGCAAATATTTCTCATCTCGGCGCAAGACCATAGGCGTGGCATGCGATGCACACGTGCGCGCGGGTGATGAGTTGCAGTTGTCGCTGAGCGAGGGTGATCTGGTCAAGGCCGGGCTGCTGGCTTATCTGTTTCCGTGCGTGACGGCGGTGACCGGCGCGGCACTCGCTTCGGGATATGGGGATGTCGGTTCGGCAGTGGGCGCGGCCGTCGGCGCAGCAAGCGGTTTCGTTTTGGCGCGCGTGTCCAGCTGGACGCCGCGTGTGAGTGTGAAAAGCGAAAGGCAATTTGCCACAGAGAACACAGAGGTCACAGAGCGATAGGCGGGACTTCGTTCTTTCTTCATGTCATCTCTAAAGCAGAAGTCGACTTGCAGGAATGGTTGAGTGGCAGCTGGACTTCTCTGTGGTCTCTGTGTGCTCTGTGGCTAAAAAGGTTTTGAACTTAACAAAGGAGAAACACCATGAATCAGGCAGTCGCAGCAGATCCGTTGTTGTCCACCGATTTCATCCAGGAGATGGTCAAGCAGATGCGCGCCGTCGACAGCTACGGCACGTATGACGGCTGGCCCGCCGAGCGCGTGCTGGCGCCGTATGTGCTGACCAAGGAACAGAAACGCGAGATCCCGATCATCGGCGATCCTGACGAGATCCTGCTGTCACGCATCAAGTGTTTCTATAACGCGGTCGCTTCACTGATCGAAAAGGAATGCGGTCTGATGGCGGTGCCGATGATCAACATCACGCACGAAGGTTTCGGCCGTGGCGTGATCACCGTCGGCAAGCTGGTGGTGATGGACAAGACATTGCGTGACGTGCACCGCTACGGTTACGAGAGTCTGTCCAAGATGAAGGACGAAGGCGACAAGCTGCTCTCAGTCGCGCTGGAGATCATCGGCAAGCACCCGGATGTTGCGGGTCTGTGAGTGCCGGGTACTGAGTAACGGAGTCAGAGATGAATGAAGACGAACTGAAAGCACTCGACAAGGAAGTGAAGAAGCTCAAGCGCATCTCCACGGAGTGGGCGGGGCAATTGCACGATCTGGTCGAGGATAAGTTGCCGGCGGGCTACAAGGAGCTGCCGGGCATCGCGCAATCCACTTACGATGCTTGCCAGGCATGGGCCGAGGCGAGCGCAAGATTATCCGAAGCACAGAAGGAAGCATGACCATGTCAAACATCACTGGCGTCACCCGAGGTGGCACCCCTTACGAACCGACTTTCGTCACCGAACTGAATCCGGCCAACTGCATCGGCTGCGGGCGCTGTTTCAAAGTCTGCCCGCGCAGCGTGTTCGAGCTGCTGGAGCGCGACGAGGATGACGAGAATTACGACGAAGACGAAGACAACATGATGGTGATGTCCATCGCGAATGCGCTGGATTGCATCGGCTGCGGATCGTGCGCACGTGTCTGTCCCAAGCAATGCCACACGCATCAAGCGATGCCGGTAGGAGCCTGATATGCCAAAACCAACCAGACATGTATTCGTGTGTTCGCAGAATCGTCCCGCCGGTCATCCGCGCGGTTCATGCGGCGCAAAGGGTTGCGCGGCCGTGGTGGACGAGTTCATGCAGCAATGGCAGCAGCGCCAGTGTTTCGCCGAAGTGGCCGTGACACCGACCGGCTGCATCGGCCCGTGCGGTATGGGGCCGAACGTGCTGGTCTATCCGGAAGGCGTGATGTACTGCAACGTGACCAAGGAAGATGTGAGCGCGATATTCGACGAGCATCTGCTGGGCGGCACGCCGGTCGAGCGGCTGAAGGCGCCTGCCGACATATGGTAGTGCTGGACACATCGCGGCAGTTGCCTGCCGCGTTGGAGGCGGTGGCGAAACGTATCGTCATCGCCTTGCAGTTGGAGGCCGAGCGTTTCACCGCGACCGGTGCTGCGCCTTACATAGACCTCGCAGCGGCGCAGTTCACCCGCGTGGTCGATCCAGCCAACCAGTTGCCGGGTTACGAAGGCGTGTGGCGCAACGCGCGCAAGGAGCGTTGCGGCAGCATCAATTTCAACAGTGACGGTAGCTTCTTCGCCGAGTACGACATGTTCTGCCCGCATCCGCGCGATGCGCGCTGGTTCGTGGAAATGGTCACCGTCTGGGGTAACACCGATCACATCAGCAGCGAAGCGACGCTGATCCCCGCCCTGTAAGCCGACGCGCCACGAAATCGGGCGAACGGCTATGATGCGCACCGTTCGCGGCAGCTGTGCCGCAGTGCTGGAAGGTGGGCATCATGTCTGAAGAGAACCGTGAGATGAATACCGAAGAGGCGCGCGAGGAATTGCACGTCTCCTTACCTATGGAAGCGTTCAAGGCGGCGCTGCCTTATCTGCTCGCTTTGTTGGTGATCGCGGGTGTCGGCTACTGGCTGATCGATCCGGCACCGCCGAAGAAGATGGTGATCTCCATCAGCAAGGAAGATGGCAACTATCAGGCGTACGCCAGTCTGTATGCCGCGCTGTTGCAACAGGAAGGCATCACGCTGGAGATACGCGAGACGGAAGGGCCGTTACAGAGTCTGGAAGAATTGCACCAGCCGGACTCGGGTGTCGATCTCGCTTTGGTGCCGGGCGGTATGGCGGGCGGGCGATCCACGGTAGGTTTGGAATCACTGGGCAGTCTTTACTACGAACCGCTGTGGATATTCCACAAGGGCAAGCAGAAGATCGAACATCTGTCGCAATTGAAGGGGCTGCGTGTCGGGGTGGGGCGGCCGGACAGCAGCACCCGTCTGATAACGAAAGTGTTGCTGGATGCGGCCGGGGTGACCGAGCAGAACACCACGCTGTACGAGATCGGTCTGGACGATTCCATGGAAGCGTTGCGGCATAACATCGTGGATGTGATCTTCCTGACCGGTGTGCCGAATTCGCCGCTGGTCGCCGAGGTGGCGAACATGCGCGGCGTGTCGCTGGTCGACCTGAACGACTCCGAGGCGATCGCGCGCCAGTACAGCTTCCTGCATCACCTGGTGTTGCCGGAGAGCGCGCTGAGTCTGCAGGCCAATATCCCGCCGCGCAGCGCGCATCTGTTAGCGCCCACTGTCACGTTGGTGGCGCGGGATACGCTGCATCCGGCTCTGACCTATCTGTTACTCAAGGTGTTGACCCGTGTGCACGGCAACGCGGGCATGCTGCAACAGGAGCATGAGTTCCCGGCCGACAAGGATTCCGATTTCGAACTGAGCAGTCAGGCCGAGTATTTTTACCAGTCCGGCCCGCCTTTCCTAGATCGTTATTTGCCGTTCTGGGCGGCTACCTTCGTTAGCCGCGTGCTGATCATCCTGTTGCCGCTGCTGGCCCTGGCTATCCCGTTGAGCCGGGCGGCACCCGCCGCCTACAACTGGCTGATCAAATCGCGCATCCACAAGCTGTACGGTGAGCTGCGCTTCCTGGAATTGCAGTTGCGCACTGCCACACAGCCGGTGGATATCGCGCGCTTCCGTAGCGAAGTGGATGCTATAGAGAACAAAGTCAACCACTTGCGCTTGCCGGTCGCTTTCTCCAGTCATCTGTATGAGCTGCGCAGTCATATCGGGTTGGTGCGTGCTCGCATCGAGCAATACGCGAAAGCCTAAACTTTCATCGCGGCAGGCCGATACATTGTTCACAGGGGCGCGTTGTCGCTCCGCAGTGAAGGAGGTGTGAAATGACTATCGTGATGAATATGGGCAGCTACGAGATCGAGCGCGTGGAGCAGGTCGTCGAGTCTTACGGCGACGAGGTGATGTACGCAGGCTGGAACCCGCAACTGGCACAGACCGAGGTCACGCACATCGCACCGGCGCATGCTGCTTTCCCGCCCTCTCTGGCGGAAGCCGACATCGAAGCCTTCCTGCACAAGATGTACGCGAACCAGCGTTAAGACGGTTGTTGTGCCCCGTCTGAGACGCTCCCGAATGGGGGCGTTTTTTTTGTGGTTTTCCCCGTCAACCGGACAGCGGCTGGCAGGGAAGGGCGGGCGGGCTGTGCTATGCTTTACCGCGATCCACTCGGACTATTTCCATGCGCTTTTTCTATCTCATTTTGCTGTTGCTGCCACTGACCTCCAGTGCCGACCAGGCGCAGGATTTCATGGACGCGCGCGCGGCGTTCGCCGCCGGCAAAGTGCCTGTGCTGGAAGCGGCGGCCAAGCGCCTGCAGGACACACCACTGGAACCTTACGCCACGTATTACCGTCTGCGCCTGCACTGGGACGAGCCCAATACCCGTGCCGTTCACGAATATCTGGCGCGCGAGGAAGATACGCCGGTGATCGACCAGTTCCGCGGCGAATGGCTGAAGCAGATGGCGAAGAAGCAGCGCTGGGACGAATTCGCCGCCGAATACCCTTATCTCATCAACACCGATGACGAGCTGACCTGCCATGCCATCGCCTGGCAGCGCATGCAGGACGAGGCGCTGGCGTTGCGCGCCGCGCGCAAACAGTGGTTCGCGGGTGCGAAGGCCGACAGTTGCGGGCCGGTGTTCGATGTCGCCATCCAGCGCGGGGTGATCACCGAGCAGGATATCGCGCAACGTATCCGCACCTTGCTTGAGACCGGTGAGGTGAATGATGCGAAGAAATTTGTTCGTTACTTGCCCAAGGCTGAGCAACTGCCGCTGACGGAGCTGGATGAGGCACGCCGCAATCCGCAACGCTATCTGGGGCACGTGAAGCTGGACAAGGCCGGTGTCGGGCGGCGCAAGGTGGCGATGTTCGCGCTGCAGCGGCTGGCACGTCAGGCTGTGAAGCCGGCTTATGTGCAATGGCAGCGGGTTGGCGAACATTTTCCCCCGGAAGAGCAGCAGTACTTCTATTCATGGCTGGGCTATGAAGCTGCCCGTCAGCATGATTCGCGTGCGCTGGAATGGTATGCCGCTGCCGGTGAGATCGAACTGAATCCACAGCAGCGCGCCTGGCGTGTGCGCGCCGCGTTGCGCGAGCAGGATTGGCATGCGGTGTGGGAAAGCATCAGTTCGATGTCGCTGGAGCAGCAGAACGAACGCAGTTGGCGCTACTGGAAGGCACGGGCTTTGATCGCGCTGGGACACGAGCGCGATGCCGAGGCGATCCTGACGCCGCTGAGTCGCGAGCATCGTTTCTACGGACAACTGGCGGCGGAAGCGCTGGGTGCCGCGCCTGCGGCTGGCATCGTGACGGCGAGGTTCGTACCCGACGAGCAGGAAGTGACGGCTATGCAAGCGCGTCCCGAGATACAGCGCACCGTGCTGTTGTATCAGATGGGTCTGCGCACCGAGGCGATGAAGGAATGGGACTGGGCGATGCGCGGACTGGACGATCGCGAGCTGCTGGTGGCGGCCGAAGTCGCGCGCCGCAACGAGATGTACGACCGCTCCATCAACGCCGCCATCCGCACTGTTTCGCTGCACGATTTCAATCTGCGCTATCCCGCGCCCTACCGCGATGCATTGCGCGTCTCGCTGGATGAGCACAATGTGGAAGAAGCATGGGTTTATGGCCTGATGCGCCAGGAGAGTCGTTTCGTCACACATGCGAAATCGACTGTCGGCGCAGCCGGCCTGATGCAGATCATGCCCGATACCGCGCGCTGGGCGGCACGGCGTATCGGCCTCAAGGGTTATCGTAAAGGCCTCATCCATCAGCTGGATGTGAACCTGCGCCTCGGCACCTATTACATGAAGAGCGTTTACAGCCGCTTCGAGGACAATCCGGTGCTGGCTTCAGCTGCCTACAACGCCGGGCCCACGCGCGCCAATCGCTGGCGCGGTACCGTGCCGCTGGAAGGGGCGATCTATGCAGAGACCATCCCTTTCGACGAGACGCGCGACTATGTGCAGAAGGTGATGAGCAACACCATCTACTACGCCAAGTTGTTTGGCCATCCATCGGAATCGCTCAAGCAGCGGATGGGTGTGGTCGGCACCAACAAACCCAAGCCGGCACAGGTACATGCCTCCGAGATGTGAAGGACTGCAGGTCTACTGTGTAGGTGGTGCCGTTCGCGACCGCCTGCTCGGCTTGCCGGTGCAGGACCACGACTGGGTCGTGGTCGGTAGCACACCCGAAGAGATGGAGGCGCGCGGCTTCAAGCCGGTGGGCAGCGATTTCCCGGTCTTTTTGCATCCCGACACGCATGAGGAATACGCGCTGGCGCGCACCGAGCGCAAGACGGCGGCGGGTTACAAGGGTTTCAACATCTACGCTTCACCAGAGGTCACGCTGGAGCAGGACCTGTTGCGGCGCGACTTCACCGTCAATGCCATCGCGCAGGATGAAGTCGGCAATCTCATCGATCCCCACAACGGACAAGCCGATCTGAAAGCGGGCGTGCTGCGCCATGTCAGCGCCGCCTTCGCCGAAGACCCGGTGCGCATCCTGCGCGGCGCGCGCTTCGCCGCGCGTTTCGGTTTCTCCATCGCGCCGGAGACACTTGAGCTGATGCGCGCCATGGTGGCGAACGGCGAGGTGGACGCGTTGGTGGCCGAACGCGTCTGGCAGGAACTGGCGCGCGGCCTGATGGAAAGACATCCCTCGCGTTTCTTCCTCACGCTGCGCGAATGCGGTGCGCTGAAAAAGATATTGCCGGAAGTGGATGCTTTGTTCGGTGTGCCGCAACCCGTGCACTACCATCCCGAGATCGACTGCGGCGTGCATGTGATGATGGTGCTGGACGATACCGCCAAGCTCGAACGCTCACTCGAAGTGCGCTTCTCCGCACTCGGCCACGACCTGGGCAAGGCCACCACGCCCGAAGAGACATTGCCCAGACACCTGGGGCACGAACAACGCAGCATTGATCTGGTGAAAGCAGTCTGCACACGCTTGCGCGTGCCCAGTGACTGTCGAGATCTGGCGCTGCTGGTCGCGCAGTTCCACAGCCACATCCACCGGGTGAAATCCTTGCGCCCAGACACCATCGTCAAACTGTTCGATCGCTGCGACCTGTGGCGCAAACCAGAACGCTTCGAACTCATTCTCGAAGCCTGCATCTCCGACGCCCACGGACGTACCGGCCACGAGAACGATAATTACCCGCAAGCCCCCTATCTGCTGGCTTGTGCACGCGCCGCCCAGGCGGTGAATGCAGGCGACATCGCGCGTGCCTGCCCGGACAAGAATCTCATCGCCGACAAGGTGCGCGAGGCGCGCATCGTGGCGGTGGAAGAGGCGATAAAAGGCAGTTGATGTATCTACTATGGAGATGAGATGAAATGAGCAGCACCAAGAAAGCCAAAGGATCGGATAGCGAACGCAAGGTATTGGAACACGCGCATCGCGGCATACAGATGCTGACTGAATATCGCCCCAGACTGATGGGGAAGATCCAGGCATTCATGGCCGAGGCGATGCAGCCCGGTGTGCTGGACAAGAAGGAGAAAGAGCGCATCGCGCTCGGCATGGCGCTCACTCAGCAATGCCACTATTGCATCGGCCTGCACATCCGCGCTTGCAAACATGCGGGCGTGACGCTGGAAGAGATCATGGAGATCTGCTCGATCGGCATCATGATGGGCGGTGGCCCGGTGCTCACGCATATGGCCGAAGTCGAGCGTGCGCTGAACGAGTTCTTCGTGGATGAGGATGGCGAGGAAGTCGTCTAGTTATCGGTGGTGAGGATGCGCCACTCGGACAGCTTCGCCTCATAAGGCATTCCCGCATGCGCCGGACTGGTTGACGGCAGGCGTTGCAACTTCAACTGCGGCAATGCCTGTTTTTCCGCTACGTGTCTCTTGAAACTCAGCTCAGCCTTGCTGCCGTTGAAGTACACGTGCGTGATGCGCGGGTGGTTTGCGAGGAAGGCGCTGAAGTCGTTGGCTTGTTCATGTTTGATGGCGGTATCGAGGCTGCCTTCGCGCTCACAGGTTTGCAGTACGTCCCACAACGCGATACCCGCTTGCTTAAGCGCTGCCATTCTTTGTTCGTAGGGCAGGTGAGGATGTGCGCTGACCAGTTCGCCCATGATCTTCCAGAAGGCGTTGTGCGGATGGGCATAGTACTGCTGCGCGTCGAGTGAACGCTGGCCGGGCATGCTGCCGAGGATGAGGATTCTGGCGTTACGGTTCGCGACGGGCGGGAAGCTGTTCAGGCGTTGCATGCGCTCACAGCATGCGCGAGCGGTCGCCGGACATGAAATTGTGCAGCGGCGCGTCGATGCCTTTTCCCATCACCAGCACTTTGAACAGTTCTCCCATCTCGGCCGGGCTGGTGAGCTTTTGTACTTGTTTTGAGAGCGGCAGGTATTCGCGCACGTTTTCGGGCGATGTTTCGCCGAGCAGGTCGGGCAGGCCGTTGTTGAGCAGGAAGTGTGCTTGCGTGGTGTAGCCCAGCAGGTGGGCGCCGTAGTCGATGGCGGCTTCGGCGGCGGCGGTGAAATCGACGTGCGCGGTGATGTCCTGCAGGCCCGGAAGGTAGAAGGGATCGTCGTGCGAGTGGTGGCGGTAGTGGCACATCAGCGTGCCGCGATGGCGCTGCGGATGGTAATACTCGCGTGCGCCGAAACCGTAGTCGATGAACAGCAACACGCCGCGCGTAAGCCGTTCGGCCAGACTGGAGACCAGACCGCGCGCAGTGAGTGACACTTCGCTCAGGTAGTCGTCCGGTACGGCGATGCCTTTGGCGATGTCATGCAGAGTCTCGTTCTGCGGCAGGCGATCGGACCAGACGAAACGGTTGCCCTCGGTACTGACGCCGCGCTCCATGATCTTCCCTTCGTTCCAGAACACCAGATGCACCGGCAGTGCGTCCAGCACTTCGTTGCCGAACACCGCGCCGCTGATGGAGTCGGGCAGGGCATCCAGCCAGTGGATGCGCTCGAACAGGTGCGGCAGATGTTCCTGCAGCAGGGCTTGCTGGCGTTGTCGCAGGTCTGCGCTCACCTCGAGGATGGAATAGGTTTCGGGCAGGCTGCCGAGGCGTTCCAGTTCGCGCAGGATGTCCAGTGCCAGTTTGCCGCTGCCCGCGCCCAGTTCGAGAATATGCGGGGTGCTGGTCTGCATCACGGCCTGCAACTGGCGCGCCAGCGTGCGGCCGAACAGGGTGGAGATCTCGGGTGCGGTGACGAAGTCGCCCGATTCGCCGAACTTGCGCGCACCGGCGGTGTAATAGCCCAGCCCCGGTGCATACAACGCCAGTTCCATGAAGCGGGAGAAAGGTATCCAACCGCCCTGACTCTGGATGTCATTGCGGATCAGCTCGCACAGGCGGGCGCTGTGGGCCAATGCATCGGTGCTGGGGGGCGGGAGGTTTACTTGCATGCTCGGGTATAATCTTGCGAGACGGCAGAGATCTACTGCGCGGCTCGTAGGTGTTGATGATGGGCCAAAGTTTAGAGGGGTTTCCGATGCAGGGCAAAACAATATTGGTCACCGGTGGTGCGAAGCGCGTTGGCGCGGCCATCGTGCGTCGGTTGCATGCGGCGGGGGCGAACGTCGCCATTCATTTCCGCAGCTCGGCCTACGAGGCCTTTGCGCTGCGCGGTGAACTGAACGACTTGCGCGAGAACTCCGCCATCAGCGTGCAGGCCGATCTGCTGGAGACCGGCACGCTGCCGCGCATGGTGAATGAAGTGGTGCAGCATTTCGGTCATCTGGATGCGCTGGTAAATAACGCATCAAGTTTTTACGCCACACCACTGGCCGAGATCGATGCCACGCAATGGAACGATCTGGTTGGCACCAATCTGCAGGCGCCGCTGTTCCTGGCGCAAGCTGCCGCCGCCGAACTGCGCCGCCAGCATGGTTGTATCGTGAACATCGTGGATATCCATGCCGAGCGTCCTATGCATGGGCATCTGTTGTACAGCGTGGCCAAGGCCGGTCTGGTGGCGCTGACCAAAGGACTGGCGCAGGAACTGGCGCCACAGGTGCGCGTGAACGCCGTCGCGCCGGGCGTTATCGTGTGGCCGGAAGGCGACGAGTGGAGCGACGAGGAGAAACGCCGCAAGATCGTGGCGCACACGCTGCTCAAGCGCGAGGGCAGCCCGGACGACATCGCCAAGACAGTGCAATTTCTGATCGCCGATGCGCCATACATAACCGGCCAAGTCATCGCAGTCGATGGCGGCCGCAGCATAAATATTTGAGACAAGCATGAACGACATCATCCAACCCATCCATTTCGAACACCATTCCACCAACTTCAACCGTCTCAAGGGACGGCTGGAAAGTTCGGTCGGCAAAGCTATCGGCGACTTCAACATGATCGAGGACGGCGACGTGGTGATGGTGTGCCTGTCCGGTGGCAAGGATTCCTACACGCTGCTGGATATCCTGCGCACCTTGCAGAAGCGCGCGCCTATCGATTTCAAGCTGATCGCGATGAACCTAGATCAGAAGCAGCCGGGATTTCCGGAAGATGTATTGCCGAATTACCTGAAGAACCTCGGCGTCGATTTCCATATCGAAGCACAGGACACCTACTCCATCGTCAAAGAGAAGATCCCCGAGGGCAAGACTACCTGTTCGTTGTGCTCGCGCCTGCGTCGCGGCATCATCTACAAGGTGGCGGGTGAATTGGGTGCGAACAAGATCGCGCTGGGGCATCACCGCGACGACATGGTAGAGACGCTGTTCCTCAACATGTTCTTCGGCGGCAAGCTGAAGGCCATGCCGCCCAAGCTGGTGACCGACAAGGGTGACCATGTGGTGATCCGACCGTTGGCCTATTGCGCCGAGAAGGACATCGCCCGCTATGCGCGCGGCATGGAGTTCCCCATCATCCCTTGCAACTTGTGCGGCTCGCAGGAGAACCTGCAGCGCCAGAACATCAAACAGATGCTGACCGACTGGGAGCGCCAGTATCCGGGGCGTTCACAGACCATCTTCACCGCCATGCAGAACGTGCGGCCCTCGCACCTGCTCGATGGCGAGCTGTTCGACTTCAAGGGAGTTAAGGCGGGTGATCACGTCGCGGAAGGCGACGTGGCGTTCGACGACTAGGCGGGTTTTACCGCCACTTTGAAGATCACTTTGCGCACCATGCCGGTTCCCACCAGCGGCGCATGCGCATCCTCCGGGAAGAAGATGCAGAAATGATCCGGTGGCACCGGCACGTATGAAGCCGGTGCATCGTGGAAGAAACGGATGTCCCGTTCTTCACTGTGGTCGCTCACCGGATTCAGGCAGTCCGCCAGCGGTTTCCATCCCATCGTCTCGTCACCTTCCAGCACCAGTTGGATGTCGATGTACTTCTTGTGCGCTTCCAGCTTCGCCATCTCTTTCGTTTTTGCAGGCACCTGCTCGACGATGGCGATCAGCTCGTCACCAATGATGGGATAGCGTCCCGGCGCAAGGCTGAAGAAATCCGTGCTGCGAATGTGCGCGAACGCGCGGGCGAACAGCGGATGCAGAGTTTCGTAACGTGCGGACTGGGAGAGAGCGGAGAGGATCATGGCGTGGTCTCTTCTGGTTGCTTTTTGCGATAGGGCGAGGTGAACCACGCGGCGCAGATGATGCCGATCAGGCAACCGGCGAGCACGGCAGAGAGCGTGTGGGCATCAAGCATCAGGCGTGCGCCCATGGTGAGCAGCAGGATGGGGACGAGATAGAACAGGTGCCACGGACCGTAGCGGCGGGCCACGAAATACACGGCGCAGGACGACATCGAGGAGTGGCCGGAGGGCATGTTGTGGCGGCTGTCCGGTGCGTAGGGGCGTTCGCCGATGCGTGTGCCGCCGACCTCCACATCATTGACGATGCGTTTCAAGCCTTGTGTGGCGACGGTGGCGGTGACGGCTACCGCGAGCAGTTGCACCATGCCTTCCTTGTCGCGCAGCAGCAGCGGCATGGCGACCTGGGCGATGGTGTTGACGAAGCGCAGTTTGGTTTCGGTAGGCTCGACCCAGAACGGTCGCTCGGCATTCAGTGTCTCGCGATAGCTGGCGAGGTCGGACGGATAGAACACGCAGACCAGCAGACTCAGCATGCAGGCGGCGATGAAGCCCATTGGGCGTTTCTTCGGCAGATGGTCGCGCCAGGTGCTCAAGCGGTTTCCTTATCGTTTCTTGTTCGCGGCATCTTTGAAGATGTCCAACTCAGGGTCGTAGATGTCGCTGCGCAGATCGAACGCGCCCATGATGCTGTGGAACACCGTCTGCTGCGCATGCTTGGCTTGGGCCAGCGCTGCATCGGCCGCCAGCGTCTTGTGTTGCTTGAACGCGTCGGACATCCACACGATGTAGGGGATGTCCTTCTGCACATCGGGCGCCAGCGAATACGGGGTGCCATGCAAGTATAAGCCATACTCGCCGAGCGACTCGCCGTGGTCGGAGATGTACATCATCATCGTCTGCGTGTTCGGGATCGCGCGCAGTACGGAGATGGTCTCGGACAGGAAGCGGTCGGTGTAGAGGATGGTGTTGTCGTAGGCATTGGTCACCGTGTCGGGCGTGCAGTCCTGCAATTGCACCGAGCGGCACACCGGGCTGAACTTTTCGCCGTCCGCCGGATAGTGGTTGTAGTAATCTGGGCCGTGGCTGCCGGACTGATGCAGCACGACGAACACCTTGTCGCTGTTCATGCTGGCGATGCGCTGCTGCAGGCCGGTGAGCAGCACTTCATCGTAGTCGCAATGCGGACCGCTGCAGGTGCTGCGGATGTCGGTGTCACGCAGATAGGTGTTCACCTTGAGTGGCGGCTCGCCCCAGTTGCGCGTGAGCCAGATGGTGGCTATGCCGCTGCGTTGCAGATAGCTGGGCAGCGCTTCGTGGCTGTGGAACAGCGTGTTGCCGGTGTCGACGTGCGACAGCATACATTGCAGCGAGGCGGTGGTGTAGGTGGAGCAGGCACGCGCGTCGCGCAGGGCGGTGACGCCGGCTTGCCGCAGCAATGGATTGGTGTCGCGCGCATAGCCGTACAGAGAGAAGTTCGCCGCGCGGGCCGATTCGCCGATCACCAGCACTACTATGGTCTTGCCTTGTGCGGTGAAGTGCGCGGAGGGTAGCAATTCCAGTTCGCGGGACTGCATGGCTTTCTCTGCCTGATAGCGCGTCGCGTTGATCACATACGACCAAGGCAGGATCATGCCGCCCAATTTGCGTCCGTGCTTGTCTATCCATAGCCAGCTCTGCGCGTTGCCATACAGCCAGCCTATGCCGACGATGAACGAGAGTAGCAGGGCGGCAATGGTGCGCAGGCGCGACACATGCCGGATGGTGACGCGCGAGATCAGCCAGGCGGGCAACACGCCGAACAGCAGCACATGCCACAGGAATGAGTAGCTGAGATAGCTGCCCGCTTCGCTGGTGTTGGTGTTGAATACGTTGCCCATCATCGCCTTGTCCAGCACGACCTGATAGGCTTGGATGAAATACAGCGCGAAGGCGTTGCTGAATACGATCAGCATCGCCAGCGGTTTGAGCAGGCGTTGCGATACCAGCGCAAACAGGAACATCACCAGCACCGTCAGCAACATCACCAATACGAACAGCGTCAGCAGCGTGAGGGTGCTCGGCAAAGTGAGCGGGGCGAGGTCTTTGACGGCGAAGGAGTACAGCGGCAGGTGATACAGCACGCCGTTGAGCGCGGCGAAGATCAGGATGAACTTCGTCGCGCTCGGATTGAAGCCTGTGCGCCGGTAGAGCGCGGTCAATCTTTCTGCTATCTGGTCACGCAGGCTCATGCAGTGGGTTCATTTCTTTTCCGGCAGCATGCGCGTCATGGTGTTGTCGCGCAAGATGAAGTGGTGATAGAGCGCCGCCACGAAATGCGCACCGATCAGGAAGTAACCGGCGCTGCCGACGAATTCATGCACTTCCTTGATCTGCTTGGCCAGCTCTTTGTTGGTATCGATCAGTGCTGGCAGTTCCAGTCCGAAGAAGGGGATGGGTTTGCCGGCGGCACTGAGCAGCAGATAGCCGCTGATCGGCATGGCGATCGTCAGCACATACAGCGCCAGATGCAACAGCTTGCCGGCGAGTTGCTGGATCTTCTCCGGTTCGGGCGTGATGGCGGGGGCGGGGCCGCTCAGGCGCGCGGCGATGCGCGGCAATACCAGCACGAACAGCAATATGCCGAGCATGAAGTGCCAGGACTTCAGCATCTCGCGCGGGTCGCTGCCTTTCTCGAACAGCTCGCGCAGTTCGATGCTGCCGTACACGCCGATGAATATCAGCAACATCAGCCAGTGCAGGCCGATGGAAAGTGAACCGTAGCGCAGGGTTGTGTTATGCCAATTCATCGTTCGTCTCCTGATAGGTTGTTAGGGGCGATGCTGTGGACAGGCAGAATCCCATGGAGTTCAAAGGGAGATCAAATAAAGCGGGCGATCATGCCGTTAGCCAGATTACCCTGCATCGGGATGCGCACATGGTGGCCGCTACCCGGCGCAACGGTGAGCGTCTCGCCATCCAGGTTCGTCATCTTGCTCAGTTCGACGATGCTGTTGCCGGAGGGGTGGATGATCTCCAGCTTGTCGCCGACTGAGAACTTGTTCTTCACGGCAATCTCGGCCATGCCGTCCGCGCAGGCGACGATGTCGCCGACATACTGCTGGCGGAAACTCTCGGAGTGGCCGCGCATGTAGTTCTGCTGCTCGTGTGTATGGTGGCGCTCGTAGAAGCCGTCGGTGTAGCCGCGGCTGGCGAGTGCATCCAGTGCACCCAGCAGTTTCAGGTCGAACGGGCGGTTCTTCATCGCGTCGTCGATGGCTTGGCGGTACACCTGTGCGGTACGCGCCACGTAGTAGATAGACTTGGTGCGGCCTTCCACTTTCAGCGAATCGATGCCGATCTTCACCAGTTTCTCGACATGCTCCACGGCGCGCAGGTCTTTGGAGTTCATGATGTAGGTGCCGTGTTCGTCTTCCAGCACGGGCATCAGTTCTTCCGGATGGTCGGGGCGCGAGATCATGTACACGCGGTCGGCCATCGGATGGCGCGGTTGCGAACCGCAATCGGACAGTGCGCTTTCACCCAACGCCTTGTCGAAATCGAAGTCGATCTTCTGGATGTGCCCGGTGCCGTCTTCGGTGGCGTTTTCCACTTTGTAATCCCAGCGGCAGGAGTTGGTGCAGGTGCCCTGGTTCGCGTCGCGGTGGTTGAAGTAGCCGGACAGCAGGCAGCGGCCGGAATAGGCGATGCACAGCGCGCCGTGCACGAACACCTCCAGCTCCATGTCAGGGCATTGCTGGCGGATCTCTTCGATCTCGTCCAGGGACAGTTCGCGCGACAAAATGACGCGCGACAGGCCGATGGACTTCCAGAACTTCACCGCCGCGTAGTTGACGGTGTTGGCCTGCACGGAGAGGTGGATGACCTGCTCCGGCCATTTTTCTCGCACCATGGCGATCAGGCCGGGGTCGGCCATGATCAGCGCATCTGGTTTCATCCTGATGATGGGTTCCATGTCCGCCATGTAGGTCTTCAGCTTGGCGTTGTGCGGCATCAGATTGCTGGCGACGTAGAACTGCTTGCCCAGCGCATGCGCTTCCTCGATGCCTTGGGATAGCTGCTCCATCATGAACTCGTTGTTGCGCACGCGCAGCGAGTAACGCGGCTGGCCGGCATACACTGCATCTGCGCCGTAGGAGTAGGCGGTGCGCATCTTTTCCAGCGAGGCGGCGGGCAACAACAGTTCGGGTTTCTTCATGGTTTCAACTTGCTTCAAATTACGCGCGATAGCCCAGACGTTGCAGGATATCGATGGAGGCCTTGGCCTGATTAAGGGTGTAGAAATGCAGCGCGGGAGCGCCACCTGCAATGAGCTTCTCGCACAGTTGGGTCACGACATCGAGACCGAAGTTCTGCACGGATTCCACATCGTCGCCGTAACTTTCCATGGTCTTGCGCATCCAGCGCGGGATCTCGGCGCCGCACATGTCCGAGAAGCGCGCCAGTTGCGAGTAACGCACGATGGGCATGATGCCGGGCACGACGGGCGCTTCCACGCCCAGCTTGCGTGTCTCTTCCACGAAACGGAAGTAGGCATCGGCGTTGTAGAAATACTGTGTGATGGCCGAGTTCGCGCCGGCGTTGATCTTGCGTTTGTAGTTGAGCATGTCTTCGCGTGCCGAGTTCGCCTGCGGATGGAACTCGGGATAGGCGGCCACTTCGATGTGGAAGTGCTCGCCGGTCTGCGCGCGGATGAAACTCACCAGCTCGTTGGCATACTGGAACTCGCCGATGCTGGCCATGCCGGAAGGCAGGTCGCCGCGCAGCGCGACGATGCGCTGGATGCCCATTTCTTTATAGATGTTCAGCAACCCGCGGATGTTCTCGCGCGTGCTGCCCACGCAGGACAGATGCGGGGCGGCGCTGTGACCTTCCGCGTGGATCTGCCTGATGGTGTCCAGCGTGCGGTCCTGCGTGGAGCCGCCTGCGCCGAAAGTGACCGAGAAGAATTCCGGCTTGAATGCTGCCAGCCGCTGGCGTGCGGCAGTCAGTTTGGTGGCACCCTCCGGCGTTTGCGGAGGGAAGAATTCAAAGCTGATCGGGGTGGTTGGATTTCCCATGTTTTCTCACCAATAGTTGTGCGGCGGCTGCGGACAGCGCCCATGAAAATATACTGAACAACAGGGCACCCAGCACGGCATGCCAGAAACTGTCGACCACGAAGCCGCGCAGGATGGAGCCCGCGAACCAGAACATCAGGCCGTTGATGACCAAGATGAACAGTCCCAGCGTGAGCACGGTGACCGGCAGTGTCAGTACCAAGAAGATCGGTCTGATCAATGTGTTCACCAGCCCCAGCACCAGCGCCGCCACGAAGGCGGCCATGAAGCCGTCCACATGGATGCCCGGCACGAAGCTCGCCACGGCGATCAATGCCAGCGAGTTCAAACTCCAGATAAGTAGCAGTCGTAGCAGCATATTTCCAATTTACAAGTTAATAGGGGCGAACCTGACGTCCGCCCCTCGCCATCATACCTGTAAGTCGTTAATCAATAACGATAGTGGTCGGCCTTGTACGGGCCTTCCTTGGGTACGTTGATGTAAGCGGCTTGCTGGTCTGTCAGTGTGGACAGTTGGGCGTTGAGCGTTTTCAACTGCAGGCGCGCGACCTTTTCGTCCAGATGCTTGGGCAGCGTGTACACGCCCACCGGATATTTGCCGGAATCGCGTTCCGTCCACAGCTCGATCTGGGCGATGGTCTGGTTGGCGAAGGAAGAGGACATCACGTAGGACGGATGGCCGGTGCCGCAACCGAGGTTCACCAGGCGACCTTGGGCCAGCAGGATGATGCGCTTGCCATCGGGGAAGATGACGTGGTCGACTTGCGGCTTGATCTCTTCCCACTGGTATTGCTCCAGAGAAGCGACATCGATCTCGTTGTCGAAGTGGCCGATGTTGCACACGATGGCGTTGTTCTTCATCTTCTTCATGTGGTCATGCGTGATGACGTGGAAGTTGCCAGTGGTGGTGACGAAGATGTCGCCGTGTTCGCAGGCGTAATCCATGGTGACCACGCGGTAGCCTTCCATTGCGGCTTGCAGCGCGCAGATCGGGTCGATCTCGGTGACCCATACCTGAGCGGACAATGCGCGCATGGCTTGTGCCGAACCTTTTCCCACGTCGCCGTAACCGGCGATGACGGCGATCTTGCCCGCGATCATCACGTCGGTGGCGCGCTTGATGCCGTCCACCAGCGATTCGCGGCAGCCGTACAGGTTGTCGAACTTGGACTTGGTGACGGAGTCGTTGACGTTGATGCCGGGGAACTTGAGTTCGCCGCGCTCATGCATCTGGTACAGGCGATGCACGCCGGTGGTGGTCTCTTCGGTCACGCCCTTGATCGCAGCGAGACGGGTGGAGTACCAGGTCTTGTCCTGTGCCAGCTTGGCCTTGATGGATGCGAACAGGCATGTCTCTTCTTCGGAACCTGGCTTGCTGATCAGCGATGCGTCTTTTTCTGCACGCGCGCCGAGGTGCAATAACAGCGTGGCGTCGCCGCCATCGTCCAGGATCATGTTGGACAAGCCGCCGTCCGCCCATTCGAAGATGCGGTGGGTGTAGTCCCAGTATTCGGCCAGTGTTTCGCCTTTCACGGCGAACACCGGTGTGCCGCCTGCGGCGATGGCGGCGGCAGCGTGATCCTGCGTGGAGAAGATGTTGCACGAGGCCCAGCGCACTTCCGCACCGAGTGCCTTCAGCGTCTCGATCAGCACGGCAGTCTGGATGGTCATGTGCAGCGAGCCAGTAACGCGCGCGCCCTTCAGGGGTTGGGTCTTGGCGAACTCTTCGCGGATGGCCATCAGGCCAGGCATCTCATGCTCGGCGATAGCGATCTCTTTGCGGCCCCAATCGGCCAGTTTGATATCAGCGATTACGTAGTCTTGAGTAGACATAAAGCACTCCATTCATTCGATAAGTTGATGAATGGGCGCCGTTGCTACATGTTGAACCATCCTCGCCGAGCCTGACAGGTCCACCTTGCGGTGACTGCTGCAGCGCCCCTCGGCGGGATGGGTGATACGAATTACAGTCCAGCGTCTGCGCGCAATGCCGCAGCCTTATCTGTCGCTTCCCAGCGGAACTCGGGCTCTTCACGACCGAAGTGGCCGTAAGCCGCTGTCTTCTGGTAGATCGGACGCAGCAAGTCGAGCATCTGCACGATGCCTTTCGGACGCAGGTCAAAATGCTTCTTGACCAGTTCGGTGATCTTCTCGTCGGAAATCTTGCCCGTACCGTAGGTGCTGACCATGATGCTGGTCGGCTGAGCTACGCCGATCGCATAGCTCACTTGTACCTGACACTTGTCTGCCAGACCGGCGGCGACGATGTTCTTTGCGACGTAACGGCCAGCATACGCGGCAGAACGGTCAACCTTGGACGGGTCCTTGCCGGAGAATGCGCCGCCACCGTGCGGGGCTGCGCCGCCATAGGTGTCAACGATGATCTTGCGGCCGGTCAGGCCGGCATCCCCGTGCGGGCCGCCGATGACGAAGCGTCCGGTCGGGTTCACCAGATACTTGATGTCGCCCTTGATTAGTTCTTTTGGAAGGATCGGCTTGATGATCTCTTCGATACATGCTTCACGGATCTGTTCGAGCGTGATGTCCGGTGTGTGTTGCGTGGATAGAACAACGGTATCGATACTGTCCGGCGCGCCGTTCACGTATCTGACGGTGACCTGGGACTTGGCATCCGGACGCAACCAGTTCAGGCGGCCGTCGCGGCGCAACTGCGCCTGACGTTCGACGATGCGGTGCGACAGGTGGATGGGCAGCGGCATCAGCACGTCGGTCTCGCGGCAGGCGTAACCGAACATCAGGCCTTGGTCGCCCGCGCCCTGATCCATGTTGTCATCGTAGGCCTTGTCCACGCCTTGAGCGATGTCCGGGCTTTGCGTGCCGTAGCAAACGTGGACAGAACAGCCGTCAGCGTCGAAGCGCAGGCTGGGGTCGTCGTAGCCGATCTTGCGGATGGTTTCACGCGCGACCTTGGCATAGTTTACTTGTGCGTTGGTGGTGATCTCACCAGCGAGTACGACCAGTCCGGTCGTAACCAGAGTCTCTGCGGCGATGCGGGAATGGTTATCCTGCGCTAGAATCGCGTCCACGATGGCATCGGAGATCTGGTCTGCTACCTTGTCCGGATGGCCCTCGGACACGGATTCGGATGTAAAGAAAAACTCGCTCATGGCTCTCCGATCACTTCTTCAATAGTTAAATGGGCGCGCAGTATATCAAATCCCCCGCCAGTCAATTTATGGGTTTTCTTGAATGACCTTGCTGTTCGACCTTCTTGCCCGCCTGCCGTTGTCCCTGCTTTACCGCTTGGGTGGCCCGTTCGGCTGGCTGGTCTACTGGTCATCCGGGCGCTATGCGTCACGGATGCGCGAGAATCTGCGCCTTGCCAAGCTTGCCGATTCGGATTCGGAGTATCGAAAGCTGTTGCATGCCAATATCCGCGAAGCGGGCAGGAGCGTGCTGGAACTGCCCTGGGTATGGCGTCGTCCCCTGCAGCAAGTGGTCGACAGTGTGGTGGCATGCCATGGCTGGGAACATATCGAGACTGCGCAGGCAGAAGGCAAAGGCGTGATCATGCTGACGCCGCATATCGGCTGCTTCGAAGTGATCGGTCTCTATCTGGCTGAGAAGTTTCCGATGACCTGCATGTATCGTCCGCCACGCTACCCCTCGCTCGACAAGTTGATGCATCAGGGCCGCGAGCGCGGCCACATGAAATTGGCGCCGACTGATCTGGGAGGGGTGCGTCTGCTGCTCAAAGCGCTCAAGCGCGGTGAGGTCATCGGTGTGTTGCCGGATCAGGCGCCGGGCAACGGAGAAGGGGAATGGGCACCATTCTTCGGGCGGCCAGCCTACACCATGACACTGCTGGGGCGGTTGGTCCAAGCCAGTGGGGCTTCAGTGGTGATGTGTCTGAGTGAGCGACTGCCACGCGGCGCGGGCTATGCACTGCATTTTTCTCCGCTCAGTTTTGATTCGGTCACTTCTGTGCCCGTGCAGTTGAATGCGGCGCTGGAAACATTGATACGCCAACATCCCGAGCAGTATCTGTGGAGCTATAACCGTTATAAAGTACCGCGCGGTGCGAATCCGCCTGCAGTTGAAGGGATTGCCGAATGATGGTTCATCTGGGTGTATTCATCCTGTGGTTGATCCACTTCCTGCCTTTCCGCGTGATCGTCGCTATCGGTAATGTACTGGGTATGTTGAGCTATCTGTTGGCCGGCGAGCGGCGCAGAGTGGGCGACATCAATCTAAAATTGTGCTTCCCGGATATGGCCGAAGCAGCGCGCGCACAATTGTTGCGCGCCCATTTCAAGATGTTCTTCCGTGGCCTGATCGAACGCTGCATCCTGTGGTGGTCCAGTGCTGCGCGCATCAATTCATTGATCCGGGTGGAAGGTGTGGAACATTTCGAGGCCATGAAGGGGCAGCCGATGATTCTGCTGACGCCGCACTTCGTCGGCATGGATGCGGGCGGGCAGTGGGTGGCGCAGCAGGTCGATACCGTGTGCATGTATGCCAACCAGAAGAGTCGCTACCTGACAGAGCTGTTATTGCAAAAGCGCGCGCGTTTCCGCGACCAGCGCTTGTATTCGCGCCAACAAGGGTTGCGTCCCATCCTGAAAGGCATGCGCGACAATATGCCTTTCATCTATCCGCCGGATCAGGATCAGGGCGTGAAGGATGGTGCGTTCATCCCGTTCTTCGGCGTGCAAGCTGCGACCATGACTTCATTGCCGCGCATCGCGCAGATGACCGGCGCCAAGGTGGTGCCCAGCATCACGCGCGTGCTGCCGGGTGGTGGCGGATATGTGCTGACCTTCTATCCGGCATGGGAGAACTATCCGAGCGGCGATGATATCGCCGATGCGCGCCGCATGAATGAGTTCATCGAACAGCGCGTGCTGGAGATGCCGGAGCAGTATTTCTGGTTGCACAAGCGGTTCAAGACGCGCCCCGAGGGCGAGGAAAGGTTCTACTGATGGAATATAAAGACCTTCGCGATTTCATCGCACAACTGGAAAGCATCGGCGAACTAAAACGCGTCACTGCACCGGTCTCCACACATCTCGAGATGACCGAGATATGCGACCGCGTGTTGCGCGCGCAGGGACCGGCGCTGCTGTTCGAGAACGTCGCCGGCCACAACATGCCGGTGCTCGCCAATCTGTTCGGTACGCCGCGCCGCGTGGCGCTGGGCATGGGCGAAGAAGACATAGGTGCATTGCGCGAAGTCGGCAAACTGCTCGCCTACCTGAAAGAACCGGAGCCGCCCAAGGGGCTGAAAGATGCTTGGGACAAGTGGCCGATACTTAAACAAGTGATGACCATGTCGCCCAAAGTCTTGTCATCGGCGCCATGTCAGGAAGTGGTGTGGGAAGGCGCGGATGTCGATCTTTCCAAGCTGCCGATCCAGCATTGCTGGCCCGGCGACGTTGCGCCGCTGATCACCTGGGGGTTGGTGGTGACGCGCGGACCGAACAAGGCACGGCAGAACCTGGGTATCTATCGCCAGCAGGTGCTGGGGCCGAACAAGGTGATCATGCGCTGGCTGGCGCATCGCGGCGGCGCGCTGGACTTTCGTGATCACTGTGAGAAGAACCCGGGGCAGCCGTATCCGGTCGCGGTCGTTATCGGTGCAGACCCGGCGACCATACTCGGTGCAGTCACGCCGGTGCCCGATTCATTGTCCGAATATCAGTTCGCCGGATTGTTGCGCGGTAGCAAGACCGAGCTGGTGAAGTGCATCGGCAGCGACTTGCAAGTGCCTGCTTCCGCCGAGATCGTGCTGGAAGGCGTGATCCATCCGGACGAGACGGCGCTGGAAGGGCCATACGGTGACCACACCGGCTACTACAACGAGCAAGACAAGTTTCCGGTGTTCACCATCGAGCGCATCACCATGCGCCGCGAACCTATCTACCACTCCACCTACACCGGAAAGCCGCCTGATGAACCGGCGATGCTGGGCGTGGCGCTGAACGAGGTGTTCGTGCCGCTGCTGCAAAAGCAATTCCCCGAGATCGTGGATTTCTACCTGCCGCCGGAAGGCTGTTCCTATCGTATGGCTGTGGTCAGCATCAGGAAGCAATACGCCGGGCACGCCAAGCGCGTGATGTTCGGTATCTGGAGTTTTCTGCGCCAGTTCATGTATACCAAGTTCATCATCGTGGTGGACGACGACATCGATGTGCGTGATTGGAAAGAAGTCATGTGGGCGATCACCACGCGCATGGATCCGGTGCGCGACACGCTACTGGTGGAGAACACGCCGATCGACTATCTGGATTTCGCTTCACCCGTGAGCGGTCTGGGTGGCAAGATGGGATTGGACGCTACCAATAAATTTCCGGGCGAGACGCAACGCGAATGGGGCACGCCTATCGTGATGGATGAGGCGGTGAAGGCTAAGGTAGATGCGATGTGGGGTGAACTGGGGTTGTGAGCGTCAGAACGGCCTGCGCAGTTCAAATCCGATCTCGGTCGTTTTGTTGTGCGGTTCCAGTCCATAGCTATACAGCACGCCGTTGCGGTACACGGGATTGATGGCAGAATCCGCGATGTTCCAGTAATGCAGATACGGTCCCGCTGACCATCTGGCGGTCGCGTAGGACAGTCGCAACTTCATGCCGTAACCCTCCGTCTGTTTGCTGTCGAGGTCACTGTAGCCGAGGCCGGTGTCCGATAGTTTGCTGAACTGGTTCCCGGAAAGCAGATGGTCGTATTCGAGCGATCCGATCATCTCATCACCACTATTCAGGCCGGTACGGAAGATGACGCCCATCGGCAGATAGATATAGGTACTCTCTCGCCGATATCCTGCGTGGCCCGTGCTGGTGATGCCGCGCCCATCATTGAGCAGGAAACGGTAGCCGAGTCCGGTATAGGTGGAGATCGTGGCGGTCTTGAGTAACCAGTCGCGCCCGATCAGTGCCCGCCCTTCGAAATACCAGTCCGGTTCTCCGCTGCTGCTGCCTGTGCTGTTGCTGCTGTAGTCGACGGTCCCGCCCGCATAGCGTAATTCACCGCGCAGGAAAGTTAGGCGCGCCGAATATGCCTTGGTCGCGCGCAGCTCGATGCCACTCTTGAGGCCTTTCAATGACATCAGGCCGGGTTCTTCGTACTTATATGAGCCGAGAGATAGGCTGATCTCGTTGCCTGTCTGGGTCGTCATTGGATCAGCCCGACTTATGGTTGGTAATGTCAGTATCAGAATGGCGATCGGGATCGCTGCCAAATTCTTCATTTATATATTTTCAGACAGGAGAAGCCATTGATTGGCGGTGATGTGATATTGCCAGAAAAAAAGCCGGGCATCGCCCGGCTTTTAATGAATAACAAAAATTAGAACGCGTATGCAACGCCGAAGCTCATGACGCTGGCTTTCAGAGGAGCTGAAGAGCTGTCATATTCACCCAGACTTATGTATTGAGCGCGCAGACTGGTTTTCTCGGACAGGCTATAGGATGCACCAACACCATACATCATGCCGCTCTTTGACGCGCTTGCGCTATAGCCAAAGTTGCTAGAGATATCAGTTTTGTTGCTGGTGATGCCAAGCTTGCCAAATAAGCTGAACTGATCATTGAGTGGGAAGGAGGCGACTGCGGCAGCATATAACGAAGAGGTTTTAACTGTCGCGCTGTTACCGCCGGCAGTCAGAGTCGAATCGCCAAACATGGTGTAACCCACTTCAGCGGAAAACTGCGAACTGTAGTTGTAGCCGCCTGCAATGGTCACGTTGCCGGGCGTTGGGAAGGTGGCATTGTTAGTCCAAGTGGTTGTGCCGAAATCGCCGGCAATGTAGTAAGTGCCAGCCATTGCAGGTGCGGCGAACGATGCCAAAATGGCGAGAGCCAAGATATTTTTTTTCATGCTGTTTCCTTTTGTTATTGAATAACGCGAACAAAATCTCGCAGGCGCATAGTCGCTTATTGATTGTGGTTATGTAAACCAAAACGACGGCCTATATATTTTCTGAAAAAGGCCTATATATTTTTTCGCGGCGATTCAGGATAACTGTGCGGCTTAATTCAGTGACGCGTCGCAAGCCACTCGACCAGCGCATCCTGCGCATCTTGTCCGTGCTTGGCATTGGGATGGTTGATGAAGAAAACTACCACCCAATCCTTGTTGCGCTTCGAGCGTACATAACCCGCGAGTGTCTTCACGCCTTCCAGTGTGCCGGTCTTGAGATGGGCGTGGCGGGCGGCGGGGCTGTCGCTCAGCCGTTGCTGCACGGAGCCGTCGACGCCGAGGATGGGTAGCGAAGATCGCAGCTCGGCACTGAATGGATTTTCTGCAGCATGTTCCAGTAACTGGGCCATGTGCGCGGCGCTGATGCGTTCGATGCGCGACAAGCCGGCACCGTTCTCCAGCACCAATTCCTTGAAATCCATACCGGTTCGCGTCAGCCAGTTTTGCATGGCGAAGATGCTGCGTTCGATGCCCATGCGCCGACTGGTTTCGCTGCCGGAGAAGACGGGCGGCATGTCGCCGGGTTCGTTCTCCAGCGGGAGCGTCTCGCCCAGCGTCAGGAACAATTGGCGCGCCATGACATTGTTGCTGTATTTGTTGATGTCGCGAATGACGGTAATCAGAGGCTCGGAGCGATGCGTGGAGAACAATCGCGCACTGGGTGCGACGGTCCCTTCGCGTTGTATGCCATTTAATGTGCCGCCCAGTTCTTGCCAGATGGCGCGGAAGACGGCTTCCACGTAGCGGGTGTGCGGCATCACGGACAGGCTCTGTTCGCGTTCGCCGCACTCGATGGGGTAGTCGCCTTGCAACACCACGCTGTCGCCGCCGGGCTGCACCGAAAGGCGGCCATCCCAGTCGCTGCAGTTGAACTTGCCGCTGGTCGGGGCGAGTTGGTTCTCCAGCGAGAATCCGGAGATGGGCGGCAGGCTCACGACATTCAGCGCTTCGCCGTTAGGCAGGTAACGCAGGCGCACGATGTTGAAGTTGAGCAACAAGGCATCCGGACCGACGTTGTAGGCGCGCAGCGGGTCGTTGTCGAATTCGGCGGGGTCGTGCGGTTGCAGGTCGAAATAGCTGCGGTCGAGTACCAGATCGCCCTTGATATCGCGCAAGCCGCGCGCGCGCAGATCGGAGAGCCATAGCCAGAACTGCTCGATGGTGAACTTGGGGTCGCCGTAGCCTTTCAAGATCAGGTCGCCATACAACTCGCCATCCGAGAGCTCCCCGTCCAAGTAAGCCTCGGTCTTCCATGTATAGGCCGGGCCTAGCAGGTCGAGCCCGGCATAAGTGGTCAGCAGCTTCATGTTGGAAGCCGGATTCATCGCCCGCTGGGCATTCAGATCGATCAGGGAGTTCTGGTGTCCGACCTCGCGCACTACGATAGATACGGCCGAGGTGGGGATGCCTGCTTTCTCCAACTCTTGTGTGACGCTGACCGGCAGTGATGCGGCGCCGGCATCGAGTGCAAAGATCAGGCTGATGAATAGTGTGACGAGCAGTTTCATAACAGTGCGTTGATAACGGCCAGCGTGCGCGTGACCATCAATTGCATTTCCTCCTCGGTGATGACGTAAGGCGGCATGAAATATACCGTGTCGCCCATCGGGCGCAATAACAATTCCTGTTGCAGGCCGAGGCTGAAGCAGCGTTGTGCGAAATCCGCATGCGACGACTCGACCTCGAACGCCCAGACCATGCCGGTGTTGCGGAAGTTGCGCACGCGCGGGTGCGTGCGCAGCGGTTCGGCGATGCGGTTGAGAAAAGCTGCCTTGTCGCGATTGACGTTGAGCACATCGTCCTGCGCAAAGATGTCCAGTGTCGCCAGCGCGGCGCGGCAGGCCAGCGGGTTGCCGGTGTAGGAATGCGAATGCAGGAAACCGCGCGCGGTCTCGTCGGCATAGAAGGCCTGATAGATGTCGTCCGTGGTCATCACTACTGACAAAGGCAGGTAGCCGCCGGTGATGCCTTTGGACAGCAGCAGGAAGTCGGGCCGGATGTTCGCCTGTTCGCAGGCGAACAGTGTGCCGGTGCGGCCCATGCCGACCGCGATCTCGTCGGCGATCAGATGCACGCCATAACGCGTACACAGTTCGCGCGCGGCGCGCAGGTAGGTGGGGTGGTACATCGCCATGCCCGCCGCGCCCTGGATCAGCGGTTCGACGATCAGGGCTGCGATCTGCGCGTGGTGTCGTTGCAGATGCTGGTCGAGTGCATCCGCGCAACGCAACGCAAATGCCTCGGCGCTTTCGCCCGGCTCGGCATTGCGCCAGTCTGGGCTGGGCACCGTGGCGTTCTGCCGGATCAGCGCGCCATAGGCGTCGCGGAACAGCGCCACGTCGGTCACCGTCAATGCGCCCAGCGTCTCGCCGTGATAGCTGTTCTGCAGGCTGAGGAACTCTGTTTTATGTGTGTTGCCGTGATTGCGCCAGTAATGCGCGCTCATCTTCAGTGCGATCTCGGTGGCCGAGGCGCCGTCCGAGCCGTAGAAGCAATGGCCAAGTCCCGGGGGGGCCAGTTCGCGCAAACGCTCCGACAGTTGCACCACCGGTTCGTGCGTGAAGCCGGCCAGCATCACGTGCTCCAGTTTGCCGAGCTGGTCGGTGAGGGCGGCGTTGATGCGCGGCTCGCTATGTCCGAACAGATTCACCCACCAGGAACTGACCGTGTCCAGATAGCGTTTGCCTTCAAAATCATAGAGCCACACGCCTTTGCCGCGCGCGATGGGTACCAGCGGCAAGGTCTCGTGGCGCTTCATCTGGGTGCAGGGATGCCAGACCGCGGACAGGCTACGCGTCAGCAGGGAAGTGTTTGATGTCATGCGGGCAATCATAACGTAAGATGAAGCCTCAACCGATACGAGGAGACAGCCATGAACATCCTCATCACTGGCGGCACGGGACTGATCGGTCGCGCCCTGTGTCGTGTCTTGCTGGCCGAAGGCCATACCCTGACTGTATTCAGTCGCCACCCCGATTCCGTTGCCGGCAAATGCGGCGTAGGCGTAAAGGCGCTGGCTTCGCTCGACGACTGGCATCCGCACCATCATTTCGACGCCGTCATCAATCTGGCGGGCGAGCCTATCGTTGATGCAGCCTGGACAGAGCGTCGCAAAAAGCAGCTGCGCGATAGCCGCATCGCGCTGACGCGGCAGTTGGTCGCACGCATCGCCCAAGCTGAACAAAAGCCTGCCGTGTTGTTGTCAGGTTCCGCCATCGGCTATTACGGCGGGCGCGGCGATCGGGAGTTGGTGGAGACTTCTGGGCCGGGAGATGACTTCCCGGCGCAGCTTTGTATCGACTGGGAGTCGGCCGCTATCGAAGCTGAACAATACGGCGTGCGCGTCTGTCTGCTGCGAACCGGCCTTATCCTTAGCAAGGATGGCGGCCTGCTGGCGCGCATGCTGCCGCCGTTCCGGCTGGGCTTGGGTGCGCGATTGGGGGACGGCAAGCAATGGATGAGCTGGATCCACATCGATGACTATGTGCAGCATCTGTTGCGCATGCTGCAGGATGAGGGACTTACCGGCCCGTTCAATATGACCTCGCCCAAGCCGGTCACCAATGCCGAATTCACGCGCATTCTGGCCGCAGTGCTGCGTCGTCCGGCAGCGTTTGTGGCCCCGGCGACCATGCTCAAGCTGGCCATGGGCGAGCGTGCCGCACTCGTGCTGGAAGGTCAGCGTGTGCTGCCGGCGCGACTGGAAGCATCAGGAGTGCATTGCGTCTACCCCGAACTGGAGCCTGCGTTGCGCGCGATTCTGGGTTGACCCAAAAGAAATCTTCCTTGCACCCTTGAATTGCGAGGGGTGCGCCCCTATTATTAGCAGTCGCTGGCGGAGAGTGCTAGCTCCCCGCCTTCGCAAATCATCAACTCACTGATTTAGGAGAAATAAGCATGAAGATTCGTCCTTTGCATGATCGCGTCATCGTCAAGCGCATGGAAGAAGAGCGCAAGACCGCTTCCGGTATCGTCATCCCCGACGCAGCAACCGAGAAGCCGGACCAAGGCGAAATCATCGCTGTGGGCAACGGCAAGATCGGCGACGACGGCAAGGTTCGCCCGATGAACGTCAAGGTCGGCGACAAGGTGCTGTTCGGCAAGTATTCCGGTCAAGCTTTCAAGATGGATGGTGTCGAGCTGCTGCAAATGCGCGAAGACGACATCATCGGCATCATCGAAGCCTAAGCATTCAACGAATTCAGGAGAAATAAGACATGGCAGCTAAAGACGTAAAATTCCACGACGCCGCACGCAGCAAGATGGTCGTGGGTGTGAACATCCTGGCCGACGCGGTTAAAGTCACTCTGGGCCCCAAGGGCCGTAACGTGGTGCTGGACCGTTCCTACGGTTCTCCCACCATCACCAAGGACGGTGTGTCCGTCGCCAAAGAGATCGAACTGAAGGACAAGTTCGAGAACATGGGCGCGCAGATGGTCAAGGAAGTCGCTTCCAAGACCTCCGACGTGGCCGGTGACGGTACAACAACCGCGACTGTGCTGGCACAGTCCATCGTGCAGGAAGGCATGAAGTTCGTCGCCGCCGGCATGAACCCTATGGATCTGAAGCGCGGCATCGACAAGGCAGTCATCACGGCTGTTGAAGAGCTGAAGAAGCTGTCCAAGCCTTGCACCACCAGCAAAGAGATCGCTCAAGTCGGCTCCATCTCCGCCAACTCCGACACCGCTGTTGGCGAGAAGATCGCTGAAGCGATGGACAAGGTCGGCAAGGAAGGCGTCATTACTATCGAAGACGGCTCCGGTCTGGAAGATGAGCTGGACGTGGTTGAAGGCATGCAGTTCGATCGCGGCTATCTGTCACCGTACTTTATCAACAATCAGGATCGCCAGATCGCTGCGATGGACAATCCTTACGTCCTGCTGCACGACAAAAAGATCTCCAACATTCGTGACCTGCTGCCCGTACTGGAACAGATCGCCAAGACCAGCCGTCCGCTGTTGATCATCGCTGAAGATGTAGACGGCGAAGCACTGGCCACACTGGTGGTGAACAACATCCGTGGCATCCTGAAGACCGTTGCCGTCAAGGCACCGGGTTTCGGCGACCGCCGCAAAGCCATGCTGGAAGACATCGCCATCCTGACCGGCGCTACCGTGATCGCAGAAGAAGTCGGTCTGACACTGGAAAAAGCCACGCTGGATGATCTGGGTCAAGCCAAGCGTATCGAAGTGGGCAAGGACAACACCATCATCATCGACGGCCACGGCAAGACCGAAGCCATCCAGGCGCGTATCACCACCATCAACAAGCAGATGGAAGAGTCCTCCAGCGACTACGACAAAGAGAAGCTGCAAGAGCGCAAAGCCAAGCTGTCCGGCGGCGTGGCAGTGATCAAGGTCGGCGCTGCG
>Ga0180732_1000453_pt1 | contig 35897 bp, 37 predicted proteins | sample KR11_01MetaG_FD_148674 | JGI IMG/M metagenome (GOLD analysis project Ga0180732, IMG submission 148674) | Groundwater microbial communities from the Olkiluoto Island deep subsurface site, Finland - KR11_0.1 MetaG | ecosystem: Environmental > Aquatic > Deep subsurface > Groundwater | place...
ACAGTGCACAGATATGGAACTCGCCAGAGACGAATACGCAACACACATTGCCTACGATGAATTGCTGGATCGCGCGCTGCAACCACGTGCGGTGGCGCGGCCCTTGTTCGACTATCTGAACTCGCTGCACGACGGCGAGTTGGCCAAGCGGCAGCAGGCGGTGGACGCCACCATCATGGCGATGGGCATCACCTTCACGGTGTACAGCGAGGCGGGCAATATCGACCGCGTGTGGCCGTTCGACCCAATCCCGCGCGTGATGGGACGCAAGGAATGGGAATCCATCCAGGCCGGCCTCAAGCAACGCCTGCGCGCGCTGAACCTGTTCATCAACGATCTGTATAACGAACAGCGCATCATCAAGGATGGTGTGTTCCCGGCCGAAGTGCTGGAAGGTTCGGGCAACTTCCGTCCGCAGTGCGTGGGCATCACGCCCCGCTTTGGCGTGTGGGCGCACATCTGCGGCACCGACTTGGTGCGCGACAAGGACGGCACCGTGTATGTGCTGGAAGACAATCTGCGCGTGCCGTCCGGCGTCTCCTACATGCTGGAGAACCGCCAGGTCATGAAGCGCATCTTCCCCGAGGTGTTCCGCACCACCAATATTTTGCCGGTGGACGATTACCCCGCGCGGCTCTATCAGATGCTGGCCTCGCTCTCGCCGCGCGAGGGTGAGCAGCCGGTGATAGCGGTGCTCACGCCCGGCATCTACAACTCCGCTTATTTCGAACACAGCTATCTGGCGCAGCAGATGGGCGCATATCTGGTGGAAGGCAGCGACATGGTGGTGGGCGCGGACGACATCGTCTACATGAAGACCATCACCGGCCTGCAGCGCGTGGATGTGATCTACCGCCGCATCGACGACGCCTTCCTCGATCCGGAAGTGTTTAATCCGGATTCGGTTCTGGGCACGCCGGGATTGATGCGCGCCTGGCGCAAGGGCAATGTCGGCATCGCCAATGCGCCCGGTGCGGGGGTGGCAGACGACAAGGTGGTGTACGCCTTCGTGCCGCAAATCATCAAATACTATCTGGACGAAGAACCCATCCTCGCCAACGTGCCCAGTTATCTGTGCATGATCGAAGAACAGCGCGACTATGTGCTGGCGAACCTGGACAAACTGGTGGTGAAGCCGGCCAACGAATCCGGTGGCTACGGCATGCTGATCGGCCCGCGTGCCACGCAGGAAGAGCGCGACAAGTTTGCCGAACTCATACGCAGCGATCCGCGCAACTACATGGCGCAACCCACGCTGGAGATATCCACCGCACCGACGCTGGTGGACGGCAAGCTCGCGCCGCGTCATCTCGACCTGCGGCCTTTCGTGCTGCAGTCCGACCAGCTGTATGCCACCACCGGCGGCCTCACGCGCGTGGCCATGCGTAAGGGTTCGCTGGTGGTCAATTCCTCTCAGGGCGGCGGCAGCAAGGACACTTGGATCGTGGAGGACGCAGCATGATGCTCGCCCGCGTTGCAGAGAACCTTTACTGGATGGCGCGCAATCTGGAGCGCGCCGAAAACACCGCACGTCTGATCAACAGCACCACACATGTGCTGCTCGACCTGCCGCATGGTGCCACCTTTGGTTGGGCAAATCTGGCCGAGATCGCTGGTCTGGACGATCTGTTCGCCAAGACCTATCCCGAAGCGAACGAAGAATCCATCATGCGCTTCCTGATCGAGGATGAAGCGAACCCCAGCTCCATCTTCGCCTGTGTGAAATATGCCCGCGAGAACACCCGCACCCTGCGCGAAGTGTTGCCCGCCGAAATGTGGGAGCGCATCAACAGTCTTTATCTCTATGTGCGCAAGAACGCGCTGGCGGCTTGCAGCAACCGGCGCGAGCGCTACATGGTGTTGAACGAGGTCATCCAGCAGCGGCATGCCATCGTCGGCCTGTTCTCCGGCACCATGCCGCACGACGATGCCTACCAGTTGATCAAACTCGGTCGCAACATCGAGCGCGCCGACATGACCACGCGCATCCTCGATCTGCATTCCGCCATCAGCTTCCCGGAAGACAACGTGGTGCGCGAAGCGCTGGTGGAGCGCATCTGGATGAGCACGCTCGAATCGCTGTCCGCCTACCAGACTTACCGGCGGCTGGTCGCCATGCATGTGCGCAGCAACGATGCCATCCGCTTCCTGTTGCAGGACATGCGCTTCCCGCGCAGCGTGTCGCATTGCCTGAACGAGATGGAGACATGCTTCCGGTTGATGCCGAAGTCGCAGCAGTTGCAGCAGCTCACCGCTTTGCTGCGGCTCAAGATCGCGCAGCACCCCACTGCCGATCTGGATGCGGTGGCGTTGCACGAATACATCGACCTGTTGCAGCAGCAGTTGGGCGAGATACACGATGCACTGTTGCAGAACTATTTCCATGCCTGGCAGGACGGCGTCCCGCCCTCCGCTCAGATGCAGGGGCATCTCGAGTTTGCCCAGCAATGAAAGCGCGTGTTAGTGTTGCGCGCCCGATAGACGCGTCGCCCCAGTACGGCGACTTACTCAACCAGAAATGATCGCATCCCTATGACATATTGCCTGGCCATCAACACCGACGAAGGCGTGGTGTTCTGTTCCGATTCGCGCACAAACGCCGGATTCGACAACATCTCCACCTACACCAAGATGCATTCCTTCGTGTGGCCGGGAGAGCGAACCTTCGTGTTGTTGTCGGCGGGTAATCTGGCCACCACCCAAGCCGTGGTGAAACGCCTGTGGAGCGACATCGAGGAAGCGGCAACGGTCAATCTGCGCAGCGTGCCCAACATGCTCGCCGCCTCCGACTACATCGCCAGCATCAGCGCCGCCGTGCAAAAACAACATGCCGAGCGTGATACCGCGAACACCAATTTCGAAGCCACCTTCATCTTCGGCGGTCAGGTCGGCAACGGCAAACCCGAGACACTGCTCATCTACCCGCAGGGCAACTACATCCACGAATCGGACGACCATCCCTTCCTGCAGATCGGAGAAGTCAAATACGGCAAGCCCATCCTCGACCGCATCATCAAACGCAACACGCCGCTGGAACACGCCGCGCGCTGCGCACTGGTCTCGATGAACTCCACCACGCGCAGCAACCTCACCGTCGGCCCGCCCATCGACCTGCTCATCTACCGCAAGGGTGCGCTCGATTTCGGCCAGCGCATGACGCTCACCGAGAACGACCCCTTCGCCAAGCAACTCTCGGAAGTGTGGAATCAGGGGCTGGTGCAGGCGCTGGAAGGTTTGCCTCATTTCCCCTGGGAGTCCTGAGCTCCACTCACAGCAGGGACGAAGTGGGGAGTCGCGAAGATACCTGGATCACCAGCGAACACATCATGAACGGCTAAGATCAGACCGGCGTATAACCTTGGTCTGTGCTCGGGAATTTGACACTTCAGACATGGACAAATACACGCCATCTGTATAAGGTGCAGGTGCGATACCTGAGTAACGTCACTGTTGCGCAAACAATCGAATAAAAAAAATAAAATGCGGTCAAATTTGGCTTGGAATGGGAGGGATGCTCGCGAATTGTTGATGAGATTCGCGCTGTATTTCTTGCCTTCCGCATTGCTGCTTGCGATTGCTGTAGCGGCGTACATCGATGCAGACAGCGCCCAGAATCTGAAGATCACCAAAGTGCACGAAGCGGCGCGGGTCGAAAATGCCCATGCCCAGATCGCTCAGGATTTTCGGGAGGTGATCGCCGATCTGCGTGTCCTTGCAGAGACGCCAGACTTGCTCCACTACCTTGATGGCGGTGCCCGCGTGCCGCGCGATGACCTGTCGCACCAAATGCTGGTGATCGCCAAGGAGGCGCGGCGCTACGACCAGTTGCGTTATATCGATATCAAGGGCAGGGAAGTTGTACGCATCAACTTCAATTCCGGCCGGCCCGTCATCGTTCCTCAAGCCGCATTGCAGGACAAATCTACCCGATATTTCTTTCGCGACACGATCAAGCTTGGGCGGGGCGAGGTGTATGTCTCGCCGCTTGATCTGAACATCGAGCATGGTGAGATCGAGCAGCCATTCAAGCCGATGATCCGCTTCGGCACGCCCGTATTCGACAGAGAAGGACGCAAGCGCGGCGTTTTGATACTCAATTACTTCGGGCAAGATGCTATCGAGCATTTCCTGGGCATCATGAGCGACGGAGGCCTGCGCGGCGCGATGCTGCTCAACAGCGATGGCTACTGGCTGAGTGCTCCTGATGCGGAGGATGAATGGGGGTTCATGTTCGGCAGAGCGGAAAAGACATTCGGGCACAGACATCCGCAGGCGTGGCGGGAGATCGCATCGAAAGACAAAGGCGAAGTGGAGACTGAAGAGGGACTGTTCGTGTATGACACGGTCTATCCGCTGCAGGCAGAGTTGCATTCATCCAGCGGGTCAGCCATGCCGCATGCGCCCAGTAGCCATGAGATCGCAGCGTCCGAATATTACTGGAAGGTCATATCCTTTGTTTCGAAGCACACCCTGCATGAGCGCGCGCTCTACCGGGAACCTGTCGGTATCTTGGCGCTGTTCGTCGCATATCTCCTGTTGGCTATCGGCATAGCGATCATCGCGTATGTGACATTGGCCAAGGAGAAGGTGAATAGGGAGTTACAGGCGAGGGAGCGCAGGCTGAGCGAGATCACCAACACGATGAGTGACGGCTTGCTGGTGATGGATCGGGACGGACGGATCACCTTTGCCAATCCGGAGGCCCTTGCTTTGCTGGGTTACAGCATGGACGAACTGTTGGGCGGGGACATGCATGAGATGTTACATGTCAGCCTGGATGGCACACCGGAGCCTAGGGCCGAGTGCCGGATGCTGGCAGTAAGGCAGACAGGGGCGACCTATCGCGGTGAAGAAGAGACATTCAGATGCAAGGATGGCGCCATCCTGCCTGTATCGGTGAGCGCGTCTGTGATCGCGAGGGAAGGTGAGATTAACAGTATCGTGGTTGCCTTTCATGACATCACGCTACGTAAACAGTTAGAGCTTGAACTGGAGCGACGTGCACAGACTGACGCCTTGACCGGACTGAACAATCGCCGCCATTTCTACGAATTGGCAGAATCCGAACTGTCTCGCTCCAGACGTTATTCTGCGCCGATGGCAGTGCTGATGCTGGATCTGGATAACTTTAAACTGATCAACGATACGCATGGCCATCATGCCGGCGATGCGGTGTTGCAGTCGTTCAGCCAGACCTGCCTGAAGACTTTGCGAGAGATCGACATAATCGCCCGCATCGGCGGCGAGGAATTCGCGGTGCTGATGCCGGAAACAACTTCCGAACAAGGCTTGGACGCGGCAGAAAGGTTGCGGGTCGCGCTGGCGGAAAGTGAAGTGGTAGTGGAGCACGGGGAACGGTTGCACTTTACCGTCTCGATCGGCGTCACCTGCCTGTGTTCCGCCGATCAGAACATCGATGAAGTATTGAAACGTGCCGATGAAGCCATGTATCAGGCGAAACACGCCGGGCGCAATACGGTCCGCATGGTTCCCGCCAAGCAGTGACGCACTCGTTAATGCGGTTCACTGCTTCCACCGGTATCGAAAATCAGGCAAAGCGCTGCTGAAGATATCGGATGATGTCTCCGGACTCATACAGCCACTGCACCTGACCGTCTTTGCCGGTGATGCGCAGGCAGGGTGTCTGCACCTTGCTGCCGCCTTGCAGTAAAGCTTCTTTATGTTCCGCATCATGCTGCGCATCGCGCAATTCTATCGGCAACGACAAGCGTCCCATCTCATGCCGTACCTTGATGCAGAACGGGCAGGTCTTGAAGTGGTACAGCGCCATCTTTGCGCATTCGCGCTCGACCTGCTGTTGGGCATCTGCACTGCGCACCACGCCTTTCGGCATCGCCAGCTTCGCCCATAGCAGCATGAACGGCATCAACACCAAACGCAGTGTGCGGAAAAACATTCGTATCAAAGTTCTCATGATCTATTCCTGAAGTTGTTGTGATTTCTGGAGGAAGGATATCGCCGGCTCAACTGCCCCGGTAGTTCGGCAAGAAACTGATGCCTGTGCGCTTCACCAACTCAGTGTAGCTGATTGGCGCGCCTGCTTTCGCAACATCCTGATTGTCGATCCAGTGTGCCCAGGCCTTGTTCGTTGACGGGTCGTAAACGAGCTTGAACAGATGTTTCGGCACCCAGACGCGGTTGCTGCCGATGGTGGATGGTACGGTGTCGAACACCGGACCGGTGATCACGTACACATCCCCCTGCGCACGCAACACGTATTTGCGTGTCGCCTTCTCGATCTTTGCCCACGCTTTGCGATTGTTGACCGGTGCCTGCGGCACCATGTTGGCGAGCGAGAAGCTCTGCGCCATGGATTCCGGTGTGGTCATGTCTGCGGCGGGCGCCATATGGCCGCGGTCGTAACCGGAACCTTTGTAGTCGTCCAGTTCGGCGCGTTCCGCGCGGGGCAGGCGTGCATCGGCGAAGAACTTGTCCTTACGTTTCTGATGTGCAGCTTGCAACGTATTGCGGTTCAGTCTCTCGGCGACGTAGAGCGGCGTGTGACTTTGGCCGGAATGCAACACGGCGAATGCAGTGAAGCACAGCGCGCGCGTCTCCTTGGCTTGCGGTTGAAGGACGACGGGCGGATTCTGTTCGGCGAATATCTGGCGGCATTGTTCAAAATCGTTTTGGTCGGCAGATGCTTGAGACGAGAAAGCGAATGAGGCGGCGAAGACAAGTGCGTAGAGGAGGCGCTGCATAAGACTCTTGTTGAAAAAATGACGCGCGAGTCTATAACAATAAGAAGGGGCGACTCACCGAATGAGTCGCCCCTGAGTGCCAGTAGTCACAATCTTCTTGCGGCTTTTATGCTGTTCTCATCCAGCGCCCGCCCCACTGATGCAACCCCAGTCCGAGCACGATGCTGGCCGTGCCCAGCCATACCTGCGGCAGGATGGCTTCGTCGTTCAGCGCGTGGCCCAACAGCAATGCCATTACCGGCGTGATGAGGGTGATCAGCGCGACGCGGGCGGTGTCCATGTGCTTGATCAGGTAGTAATACAGCGCGAAGCCAAGCACTGAACCGAACACGCCCAAGTACAAAGTCGCCGCGATGGACTGTTGCGGTGCGTCGTGCGGCACATGGCCGTCCAGCGCGAACCACGCCAGCAGGAACAGCGGCAGCGACACGGCCAGCGTGCCGCAGGTCATCGCCAGCGGCGGGCTGTCGTCGCCGATGCGTTTGATCCACACCAGACCCAGCGATTGCGCGGTGACGGCGCACAGCAGTGTGACGATGCCGAAGCCCGCATTCGAGCCGAGGTCGAGTCCGCCGTAGAACACCATCAGCAGGCCGAGTACGCCGAGCAGCATGCCCGCGACCTTGTTGCGGGTGAGCGTTTCCTCTTCCAGCCACAGCATGGCCCCGAGGCTGGTGATCAGCGGTGACAGGCCGAACAGCACGGCGATCATGCCCGAGCTGACGTATTGCGCAGACCAGTAGGTGAGCGCCATCGCGGTGAACATGCTCACGCCGCCCGCGACATAGGCCATACGCGCTTTGCGGTGCAGTGGGAAGCGGATGCGGAACAGCGCCAGCAGGGCGATGCACAGCAGGACACCGATCGCCATACGTGCAAACACCGCAAAGCTGAACCCGATACCGAGCGAGCTCCACTTTATGGCGAGCGGCGTGGTGGACCAGATCAGGACGACAGAAACAAATGCTGCCGGTAGGGACATGATGCTCTCCAGGGCTCAACTAACAGGCCGTTCGCTTGAGCCAAGAGGCGAACGGTGAAAAAACAAAAAGGCCACAGAGGGAAGTCTGTGGCCTTGGGGATGTCGTTACGACGGACTACGAAACTACTGCGAACCTCCCGGGCCACTGCGCGCAATGCGCCATACCGCGCGCTTCATCGCGACGGGTAGTGGTCGTACATTGCAGTGGTGGAGGTGTGGGGATTTCATGGGGCGGATTATGCAGAGTGCGTTCGGGTGGCGTCAACGGAAATCTGCAGCGCGCGGCGCGCTGCAAAATTTACAGCCGAGGAAGCGCTGACGTATGATGTCTGCAACCTTACACGCGGTAGCTTCCAGCCAACTCCGGCCCTGTCCTCATCATGCTGACCTTGCCCACGACCACATCGAGATCACGGCTTGTCTGGCTGCCGCTCCTGTTGTGTCTATCCTTTTATGTCCCCTTCGCCGCTGCCGAGAGCACGGCGCAAAAAGCGCACGATTTCGCGCTCGAACTGCGCGGACAGGCGGCCGCTACGGTGCAGAAAGCGCAGGATCGCCTGTCCGTCGCGGAATCCGATCTGCGCGTGGCGCAGGCGGTGCTGCGTGACTCGACGCTGGCGAACGACAGGGAGGCGATCGACATTTCCGAAGCGGCGGTGGCCGAAGCAAGGTTAGGCATGTCCGATGCGCGGAACCTGCTGAAACGCGCACAGGCCCTGCTGGCGCAACGCGAGCGCACCGTGCAGGAGATGGCTTTCTGGACCGGGTCGAACCGCCCGGTGGGTGCGCTGGTGGTGCCTGTGGAAGGCGAGGTGCGCGTGCGCCAGGCGGACGGTTCCTATCGTTCGACAGTGCTGGGTTCGGCACAGGCCGGTGAGCGCATCGAGACGGCGGCAGGCAGCAAGGCACGCCTGTTCGTGGCGGATGGTAGTGGCGAGATCCAGTTGAACGAGAACACCGCCTTCACTGTGGTTGAGGACGACGGGGTGTCCGGTTTCGTGGGCGAACTGGAATACGGCTACGGTCGTTTCCTCAAGGGCGTAAAGGCGAAACTCGGCAAGAAGTTCCAGGTGCGCACGCCCAGCGTGGCGATCGCGGTGCGCGGCACGCGCTTCGAGGTGGCGGCGAGCGCCGAATCGACTTGGGTCGGGGTGAGTGAAGGCGTCGTCTCTGTCACGGCGCTGGCGGGCGAGCAGGCGGTCGAGATCGCGGCGGGCACGCAGCGCCGCTATCTCAAAGGTCAAGGATTCCTGCCGTCCGAACCGTTGGCACCAGCGGGGAGCAGACAATGAGCGGAGGTGTATTTCGAATCGGTACTGCGGCCGGCATGCTGGTCTGGAGCATGCTGGCACAGGCGGAATATTGTCTGGATTGGTCGGCCGTGGTGCGGCAACACTCGGGTTCGTCCGGCCATTGCTGGAACAGCGAGAGGGAATGCGATTCCTACCGCATGAGCCGGCCGGCCGGCGACTATAGCGGCGGTTGCTATTTTAAGCCGGGCCAGTATCCGCGCACCGGACAGGAGAAGAGCAAAGCCAAACCGGTAGAAGACAAGGCTGCCGCCGAGTTGCAAAAAAAGCAGCAAGCCGCCAAGCAGAGACAGGCCGAGCAGGAACGGCAGCAAGCCGCGACGGATCGCCAGCAACTGTTGGATAGTCTGAAGGACGCGGGATCGTTGACGCCGGAGCGCACCATCATGCTCAAACCCATCCCATCCGCCGGCGGAACGGCAAGGTCGCAACTGGATTGCGTGCACAACAATGCCGTGTTGCGGCCGGAAGAGACGCGCGGCAGTTGGGAGAATCGTGCCAAGGATTGCAGCCCGGTGACGCCGGCCGTGCCCGAAGTGCCTGCGCCGACGGCGGTGGATGAGGCCGCCCCGGCAAGTGCGGAGCAGCTCGCCACGATGCTGCAGGCACTCATGCGGCAGATCACCGCTACACGCGCTCTGCTGTCGAAACAGGAGGGCGCGGTCGCGCAGGCTACACGCGAAGTCGAACGCGAAGAGGCGAACAAGCGCGACAAGCCGGCAGGCGAGAGCGACGCGCTGCGTCGCGCCAAGGCAGCGCTGGCCAAAGCCAAGGCGGACCGGGAGAAGACGGCGACCGAACTGACCGCGCTGGAGAAACAGGAATCCATCGCCCGGCAACAGGCGGAGCCACAACAATGAATCAATGATCGGAGATGAAGATGAGAACGTTCTTGTACATGATGTCGGTGGCGGCGCTGTTATCCGTAAATGTCGCCGCAGCGGAAGAGACGGCGGCGGACGCGCGCAAGCACATGGTGCGCGGGGTGGCGGCCATCGAGATGGCGAAGAGCAATTCAGAACTGGAGCTGGCCGCGAACGAGTTCGGCCGTGCGACGGAACTCGATCCGGTACTGTCGTCGGCCTGGTTCAATCTGGGGTCGGTGCAGTCCAAGCTGGGCAAGTACGAGGAGGCGATCAAGAGTTACCGCCGCTATCTGGAACTGGTGCCGAACGCGGAAGACGCGATGAAGGTGGAGGACGAGATAATCAAGCTGGAGTTCCGGCAGGAGCAGGTGGCCAAGGTCACCTCCATGGTCGGCACTTGGCTGGCACCCGACAACACACCCTATCGCCTGGACGTGAAGGGTAACCGCCTCACGCTGGCGACCGATCATCACCCTGTGACCGAGAATGAAGTGCTGTCGACCTATACGCTGGTCGGGGCGGTTCCGGTCGGGGGCAACGAACAGGTCGCGTTCCGGCTGGAACGCGTCGGTTCGAATCTTTCAGGTACCTGGTGGCACAGCGCGATCAAGGCGGACAAGTGCAAAGTCCCCGAAGAGACGGGCGAGGTGGCGGGCGAGATCAGTGCGGACAATGGCACCATCGTTCTGCGCTACACGCGCAACAAGTATCGCGCCTCGACGCAGATGTCGTTGCTGACCGATGACTTTTGCAGTGACGTATCGGTGGCGGAGAAACGCAAGGTCGAACTGGTGCTGAAAGGGCCGTTGCCCGTCGCATCCATCACCGGGCTTTCGTTCGTGAGTGGTAGCTTCGACCGCGTGCCATCACTGCAAGTGTATTCGGTCGAAGAGAACAGTACCGCCGCTGCCGCTGGTCTGAAAGAGGACGATCAGGTCGTGGCGATAGACGGTGTCGCGGTGCAGGAGATAGCTGCTCCAGGTATCTGGTTCAGGCTGCGCGGCGAGGTCGGTTCGGAAGTCGTGCTGAGTGTGCAGCGCGAAGGCGAGAAGCAGCTTTTGGAACTGCGCGCGAAGCGGCTCGCGTTCCCGGACTATCGGCCGAAGGCGGCTGATTAGATACTCAGCCGATCGCAGCGGCCAGCGCCGCCGCAAGACTTTCAACACCGTTCCAATCCATGACCAGATCGCCCGCGCGCAGGGCGACATGCATGCCGGACTCCTGCGCCGTGCCAACGAAGGCATCGTCACTGGCGATGGGACTCATGTAGATCTCGCGTTCGGGGCTGATGCCGCGACTGACGGCAACCAGCGCGAGCGACAGGCTGGAAGCCTCGGCGGGGGTGAGGCGCAGCTCGATGTCATCGGCGAAACGCAGACGGATCTGCTGGCCCATCACGCGATGCTGCACACTCGCCACCGTGTAGCGTTGCTCAGGCATGCTCGGTGCGCTTGGTGTCTTTGAGCAAGCGCAGACACGCCAGATCGGCGGCCAGCTCCAGCGCGGTGAAATCGTCGTGCGTCTGCAGTTCGGTGTTCGCACCCGCTTCCAACAACAGTTTCACCAATGGGGATTTACCTGCCGAGGCGCAGTAGATCAGCGCGGTCGCGCCGTTCACGTTCTGCGTGTCCAGCGGCGCGCCGGCCTTGATGAGCTCGGCAACGCATGCCGCGTTGTCGGAATAGCAGGCGAACCACAATGCGCCGTTACGGTCGGCGTTCAGCATGGCCGGGTCGGCACCGCGCTTGAGCAGCGATCTGACCACATCCAGATCGCCGGTCTGCGCGGCATACATCAAGGGCGTGGTGCTGTTCGCCAGTGGGCGGTTGATGTCGGTCTCCACCGGGTCGCTGACATGGAATCTGGCCTGGGCCAGCCAGCAGCGGAGTTGATTGTCGTTCATGCGTGTTCCTTTCCGGGATCGGTTGCCATTCTGCGGGTGTTGCCGCGTGCAGGCCGCTATGAGTACGCAATGGGGAAAGAGTTCATTTTGATGGATAAATTCGCCAATATCTGCTGCTATGGTTCATGCGTAGGCGGGTAGGGTGGAGATGCGTGCATCCTCCAGCGCCATGCCGACGGCGTAGTGATATATCACCTGAAACTGTGTGTCTTTTAAGCCGATCACTTCATGGTCGGCATCGTCGAAGAAACAGCCGATACCGGTGCCGCGCCAACCGGCGGCTTCGGCTTCCAGTGTGATGATGTGGCCCAGCATGCCCGCTTCCCAATGCAGATGACGGTAGGCGGCGGGATCGGCTGCGATGGGCGCGGCAAACTCGGCCACCATCATGAAGGTGACGGCGCAATGTGTGGCGATGTCTTGATGACATGACAAAGTGCGCGCGGTCTTGCCTGCGCGTGCGGCGATCAGTTGATATAGCGGTAGTTCATCATCGGCGCGTTGCCAAGTGAAGCTGTCACGCATCGCGGCGCGCAAGGAAGCGACGGCAGACTCGGCACGCGGCAATACATACACGCCGGGCGCAACACCTTCAACGCGATGCACCAGCAACACCGGATGCACGCGCGGTGTATGCGGCCACAGATTCCACACCGGCGAACCACCTGCTAGCAGTGCGTTCAGCATATGTTTGAGCAGCGCGTGCGGCATCACCGACTCGCCATCAAACGCCTGCGCGCTGCGCCGTTTGAGGATGACTTGCGTGGCGCGGATGTCGGCGGCATCGACTTGAATAGAGGCGGTCTGCGGGTATGCAGAAGTCGCTGGTGCTGCGCCGCGTGTCGCTGCGGCGACTTCTTCGATCACCGGCCATTGGTACAGCGGTCGCGGATCGAGCAGGCTGGGCGTGCCCGCGTAGTGCTGCCATGTCGTGGCGGGTGCGTTCTCATCCGCATGCAGCGCCACGATCACTTCCGCTTCTTCCGCTTCCACGTTTGCAAAATCCTCGGCGCGATCAACGCCGAGCGCCTGTGCGACCTCGTTGGCATCCAGGCTTAACAAGTGCGGCCGCCAGCCATGCAGCGCTGCCGCGTAACTCACCGCCGCCAGCACATGCCCCATATCGAGCTGGCAATAGCGGAAGGCGCGTTCGCCGTATTTCCACGCTTCGCGCCAGTGGATGGAACTGAAGCCCAGCCACACACCGGGCGCGGAGGCTTCATCGTTCCAGGCGCGGCGTTCGAGCGCGTGAAGCAGGTTTTGATAGTGGTGCAGGCCGTCGGTGATGCCGGGCACTTGCGAGGTGATGAGCCAACTTTCGGTGGGATGCAGATTTCCGGAAGAAGGATGCGCGCGCAGCGACCAGCGCGCAGCGCCGTATTCTTTCCATGCGGTGAGGCCGAGCGAGAGACGGAAGAATGAGCCGAGGCTGTGCGCATCGAACGGCAAAGGTTCACGCTTCGCAGCAAGTTCACCCCATGCGATGTCGCCCGCCAACACCTCGCGCGACAACACAGTCTGCGCGCAGCCTGTCCAATCGCGGAACGCTTTGGGCTGTGCCTCCCAGTCCAGTGTGCCGGGGCCTGCAGCGTAGCGATCCAGTGCGTGTTTGCTGCGCGCGTGATATGCCATCACGAGAGCAGCGCGCGGATCCACCATCCTTAGTTCAGTCCGCTCAATTCGTCAGTCAGACAACCGATGGGTTCGCCCAGCGTGCCCTCGGCATTGATCTCGAAGCGCACCAGATAGATCTCTTCGTCCGGCAGTTCCTTGGCGTGACCGACGTTGACCACCACGCCGCGCGTACCGGCCGCGGCCAGCAATGCGCCCACCGCCACATCGGGGATGCCGCTCTCGCCGGTCTCTTCCATCGGTTCGTTGAAAAGGTCGTATGCGGCGAACACCATATCGCCCATGTTGTACATGCTCATACCGTCTCCTTCTGTTTCTTCAGGTGCATCGCCAATGCCGCGTCCATCATCGCGACGTGCGTGTCGAACCAGTCCATCAGGCCTTCCTTCACATAGGCACGCACCAGCGGCAGGTGACCGCGCTTGAGGCTGCGGTTGAGCTGTTGCATCTCGCCCAGCACGCGGTGATGCTCGCCTTCGTGTTCCGGCAGGCCGCGATATTTCGATTCGCGCATCAGTTTACCCTCTGCGATGAAATGTTCACGCGTATGTGCCACCAGCGTCTGGAACAGCGCGGGGAACTCGGCCGGACTGGCGGCGTTGAGCGCGGCCACCTGCGCGATGAATTCGCGGTGCGTGTCGTCGAACTCCGCCATACCTATCGTATGGCGCGCGTCGTCCCATACAGCCGGATGCGTCATGCAGCTTCCAGTGTGGTGTTCACGCCCTGTGCCGCGCTGAGGAAGTCGGTCACATCGGCGTTCACGATCTCGATGTTGAGACGGTCGAGGTAGCGTTTCTCCTTGTCGGTCGGATGCGGGATCAGCGCCCAGCCTGCTGGCTTGTCCGCGCCGAAGATGATGTCGGAGAACACCATGCGGTCGGTGTCTCGGTTCAGGCGCAGGCCCAGTGTCACGTAGCGTTTGTTCTGGCGCGAGCGCTTGATGAAGGACGGGATGGCGAAGCCGCCCATCAGCTCTGTGATGTAGTCGACGAAGTCGGCGTCGGACGCGATGTAGTTCGATTCCGGTGTGGGCGTTCCCAAGGGTTTGAACAGGATGGGCAGGCTGCTGTCGACCGCTTCCTGTTCGACGGAGGTGTAGCTGGTGCCGTCGTAATGGAACAGGCGGAAGCGGAATGCCGTGCCAGACATGCGCGCGATGCCCACCACCAGCGTGTGCGGTGTGCCCGCATATTGCAGTTGCATCTGCGTGTCACGATTGGCATCGATCATGTAGGGCAGCTTCTGCTCTCCCAGCCAGGCATGCAGGGGCGAGGTGCTCCACTTTGTGTCTTTATAGGTCGCGTCGAGGAAGTTGTTCACTGCCTTGCGGCCGCGCTTCAATTCGATGTTCATCGCCGCGCGCGGGAATTCGTACATCAGCTTCGGTGCCATCGGCTGGCCGTTGTTCATCGCCAGAATCAGGCTGTCGCTGTCGGCGGGGATCGCTTTGCCGGTCGGGTCGGTCACGCCGTTCAGCGCGCCGGGCCCGAGGTAAGGTATGACGCTACCATCGCGCAGGCCGGAAAAGATGTCGTCGAATGCAGTGCTCATGGGGTGTGACTCCTGTCAGTAGGGATGCCATACCATTCGCAATAATCGCGCCAGCCATGCGAAGCCTGTAACAGCGGGGTTTGTAGGGCAGGGAACTTGGTAGCAAACCCGACAAAGGCCAAGCCGTTGTCGGGAACGGGTACGGGGGTAGAGCGGATCGCTTACTGGATCGCGCGTTGCAACACCTGCGCCAGATGTTGAGATTCGCGCGCTGCGCCGTCGCGGATCTGGTGGCGGCAACTGGTGCCGTTGGCGACCAGCAGCGTGTCGGCCTCGGCGGCGCGTACCTTGGGTAGCAATGAGAGTTCGCCCATCTGCATAGCCACGTCGTAATGCTCCGCCTCCATGCCGAACGAACCGGCCATACCGCAGCAGCTCGATTCGATGAATTTCACCTGCAAGCCCGGTAGCAGCCCCAATACTTTTTCCATCGCTGGCATCGCACCGAACGCCTTCTGGTGACAGTGGCCGTGTACCAGAACTTTCCCCGTCAGTGGCTTGAGCGGCAAGGTGAGCCTCTTGGCATCGTGCTCGCGCGCGAGAAACTCCTCCAGCAGCAATGCAGCATTGGCGACCTTGCCCACGCGCTCGCCCAATCCCAGCGAGTGGTATTCGTCGCGCAGCATCAGCAGGCAGGAAGGCTCCAGCCCGATGATGGGCAAGCCGCGTTCCGCGAACGGAGTCAGCACATCCAACAAACGTGTCGCTTCGGCGCGTGCCTCGTCTATCAATCCATTGGAGTGGAACGTGCGGCCGCAGCACAGCGCGCGTTCGCCTGCAGCAGGTTGTGCGATGTGCACCGTGTAGCCCGCGGTCTGGAATACATCCAATGCCGCCTGCGCGATCTGCGGATCGAGATGGTTGGAGAAGGTATCCACCAGTAGCACGACCTCGCGTGCGCCGTCGGTCGCCGTGAGCGATTGGGATTTCGTGGAAATGAAATCGCGCGCTGCCGCTTTGGGCAGTGAACGTTTCGCGGCGATGCCCAGCCAACTTTCCATCGCCTTCGCGATCAGCGGTACACGTTTGCGAAAAGTGCACACCCAGTTGAGAAGTTTCAGATACTTCGCGTAGCGCGGTATGAAAGCAAACATACGCTCACGTAGTGGCACATGTCCGAGTTGGTGCCAACGCTGCGCCATCGCTTCCACGCGTAGCAACGCCATGTCCACACCATGCGGGCATTCGCTTTTGCAGCCTTTGCAACTCACGCAATATTCCATCGCCTCGGCCAGCTCTTCACTCAGGAACGGATGCTCACCCAGCTCGCCATCGAGCGCGGCCTTGAGCGTGACGGCGCGATGATGGGTGGAATGTTTCTCGTCGTCGGTGACGCGATAGCTGGGACACATCACGCCTTTGTCTTTGTCCTGACAATGGCGCTTGCCCATACACACAGCTGCTGCCTTGGCATAACCGCCGCCTGAAGCGGGTGCGGCTTCGCTCTCGCCAAAGCCACCGAAATCGAAGCTGCCAAAACTGCCGTAGCTCTCGTAGCCCGACCAATCGAGCTTGGTCTGAATCTGTGCAGGCTTCTCGCTCATACCCGGTAACCTTCTTCCATCAACACCCTGCGCACCGCAGGGCGTTGCAACATGCGCCGGTAATGCGCCAAGCAATTCGGAGGCAGTTCCAGCTTGATCTTGTCCGCCCAGAACTCCACATAGAACAAGGCCGCATCGGCGATGCTGAAACTGCCGACGACGTATTCCTTGCCAGCTAATACGTCGTTCATCAGCGCAAGCCCCTTACTCACGATCTCGCGCCCGCGCGCCTGGATCGCCGCGTGTTCGGCTGTGTTGGGTGAATAATTCTCGGTAGTGAAGATGCGCGTGTAGCCGGAACCGTGGATCGTGCCCACCACGTAATCCAGCGTTTCAATCACCCGCACCTCGCCCTCGATGTCATCCGGTAGCAACTTCGCTTTGGGATATGCACGTGCCAGCCACCATGCGATGGCCTGGAATTCGGTGATGACCGAACCGTCGTCGCGCACCAGCGTCGGGATGGTGCCCTTGGGATTCACCGCCAGATTCACCGGCCGCAGATGATCGCCCGCCATCAGATTCACCAGAGTCACCTCGAACACCAGCTCCAGTTCTTCGAGCAGGATATGGATACCGGTCGAGCAAGAGCCGGGCGTCATGTAGAACTTCATCGTCTTTTCCTGAATAAATATCGAACGCGACTCGGCAAAAAGCGCCGGCAATGTCGGATTGCCTACAACCGTGATGCGCCACCTGAGAAGTCGGCAGATGTTGGGGTTGCGGGAATCAGACTGATGTCAGCCGATGTTGCAGAGCGCTACAGGGAGGTATTGAGCAAGAAGCCGGCCAGTGATGCAGGTGCGGGCGGCAAAAGAAAGTTCGTTCCACGGGAAATTATCGGCTTGCAACTCGGTTGGCGAGGTATAAAATCCATCCCAACTATAAATAGTGACGGCATCCACTAAATGAGCCGGCCTCCTTTCCTCGAGATTATTTCCATCGGCAAGTCAGATGGTCGGCTTCCTTTCGACTTTCAGGATATGAACCTATGGCCGATGATTCCAAGACACTGATCATGAAAGAGCCCCGCCAGTCGGCGGTATGGATGCTGACCGTATTGGCGGTGTCCGTATTCATCATCGAAGTAATGGTGATGGTCCTTTTGCCATCTCTGCCACCCATGTCCGAGACGGCAAGGGCGATGATCGATGCGGCCATGCTCTCGCTGTTCCTTTTTCCAATATTCTATTTTCTGGTCTTCAGGCCGCTGATCGTCAATATCACCGAGCGCAGGATGGCCGAGGAGGCGCTGCGCGAAAGCGAGATGCGTTTCCGCAGGATGGCAGACCACGCTCCCGCACTCATCTGGCTGTCGGATACCCGGAACATGGGCATCTGGTACAACAAACACTGGCTCGACTATACGGGCCGCAGCATGGGGCAGGAGTTGGGCTTCGGCTGGCTGGAGGGTATGCATCCGGAGGACCGGGCACGCAGTGCGGCTTTTTGTCAGACCTCTTTCGACGCGCGCAAAAAGTTCGAGATGGAGTTCCGCCTGCGCCGAGCCGACGGAAAATACGCCTGGATAGCCGATGTCGGGGTGCCGCGTTTCGACGATAGCGGCGAATTCCTCGGATATATAGGCTATTGCTGGGACATCAATAGCCGGAAAGCGACCGAAGCCAGATTGCAACTTGCCGCGAACGTGTTCACGCATGCGCGCGAGGGGATACTGATCGCGGATGCGGACGGCGCCATCATCGATGTCAACGACACCTTCACCCGTATCACCGGCTATGGCCGCGAAGAGGTGCTGGGCAAGAATCCCCGGATACTTCAATCCGGTCGCCAGCCCCCCGAGTTCTATACAGCCATGTGGCATGAACTCCTCGAGAACGGCCACTGGACCGGGGAAATGTGGAACCGGCGCAAGAGCGGCGAGGTCTTTGCCGAGATGCTCACCATCAGTGCCGTATACGCCGCCGACAAAGTCATACAGAACTATGTCGCCTTGTTCACCGATATCACCTCGATGAAGGAACATCAGCGCGAGCTTGAGCACATCGCACACTTCGATGCGCTGACCGGTCTGCCCAATCGCATACTGCTGGGCGACCGCTTGCACCAGGCCATGGCTCAAAGCCAGCGCCGCAATCAACCGCTGGCGGTGGTGTTCGTCGATCTGGACGGATTCAAAACAGTGAATGACACCCACGGTCACAAGATCGGTGATGAACTGCTCATCATCGTCTCGCAGCGTATGAGGTCTGTACTGCGCGAGGGGGACACGCTGGCGCGTATCGGCGGCGACGAATTCGTGGCGGTACTGGTCGATCTTGAGATGCCACAGGATTGGCAGCAACTGATCTCCCGTCTATTGGAAGCCGCCTCGGCGCCTGTTCAGATCAGTGATTTTGAAGTGAATGTATCCGCCAGCATCGGCGTAACACTCTATCCTGAAGATTATTCCGATGCCGATATCCTGATGCGGCATGCAGACCAAGCGATGTATCTGGCAAAACAGGCAGGCAAGAATTGCTATCGCCTCTTTGATGCGGGCCGGTAAAGTCTAGTCAGAAGGACTTGATCGCCAAGTTCCGCTTCAAGTCGGCTGGTTAGTACGCCGCAATACTCACCTCATACACACCGCCCACCACGGTGTACTCGTCCTCCCCCTGCAACATCCCGGGTAGCAATCTCGTGTAGCAGAACACTTTCGACAACGGCACTTGTGCGGTGAGCAGGTGGTCGCCGAATTCGTCGGCGCGTTCGCGGTTGGCGGTGAAGGAGTTGAGGTTGTTGAGCAGGACGATGCGGTGATTGTTGTCCAGCGTGGCGAGAGTCTCGTGTTCGTCCATGCGGTTTGCGCCGCGATATAGCGTGAGGTGTGTCTGGCCGGGATGCTGTCTTGTGAGTTCGTATTGGCAGTAGGTGTAGAGCAGGTCGAACTGGGATTCGAGGGCGTTGGTGCCGTACAGGGCGGTTGCGCGTTTCTCCAGGTAGCCTCGGTATGCCTCGCCGGAGAAGTCTCTGATCTGTCCGCCGTGGTGTCTGGGCAGCAAGCCGAACCTTGATTCCACCCAGCCTTTCAACGCCGCGCCTTCCGTGCCGTCCGAATCGAAACTCCAGCCGCGCATCATGCGCAGGTAGTCGGCCTTTTGCCGTTTGTGCAGGGTGCTGTCGGTGTAGCCCGCTTGTTCCGGTTGGTCCAGATAGAACGATGCATTCATATGGATGCTGAATGCGCGGGCGCGTTCGTTTGCATCGTCCAGCTTATCCAGTAGTTCGAACAATCCGCGATGGAACTGCGCGACGCCGTCGAGTTCGAGCGGCACGGGGGCGCGCTGGAAGGTGAGGCCGCCGAGGATGTCGGCGGGCAGATTGCAGCGGTTGATGGGCAGGCGGGCGTAGCGCGGCAGGCTTGTCGTTACTCCTACAAAGCGCTCGTCCTTGTTGTGTTCCCCATCCCCTTTGTGGGTTTGCGCTTGAGTGGAATTACGTTTCATTTCAGTCGCTTGGGGTTTTGTAAGGGGGGTGGCACAGAGCTTGCGATGTAAAGGGTGCGAGCGAGAGAACTTCAATCGCGACTTAAATTTTGCAACCTCTCAAGGAGACTAACATGGCACTGCGTCAATGCGCAATTTACGGGAAGGGTGGTATCGGTAAGTCCACTACGACTCAAAACCTAGTGGCAGCTCTGGCTGAAGCCGGCAAGAAAGTGATGATCGTTGGCTGCGACCCGAAGGCTGACTCTACTCGTCTGATCCTGCACTCCAAGGCGCAGAACTCCGTGATGGAACTGGCTGCTGAAGCCGGCTCTGTTGAGGATCTGGAACTGGAAGACGTGTTGTCGGTTGGTTACGGCGGCGTGAAGTGTGTCGAGTCCGGTGGTCCTGAGCCTGGCGTTGGTTGCGCAGGCCGCGGCGTTATCACCGCGATCAACTTCCTGGAAGAAGAAGGTGCTTACGACGAAGACCTCGACTTCGTGTTCTACGACGTGCTGGGTGACGTGGTGTGCGGCGGCTTCGCTATGCCGATCCGCGAGAACAAAGCTCAGGAGATCTACATCGTTTGTTCCGGCGAGATGATGGCTATGTACGCTGCCAACAACATCGCCAAGGGCATCGTGAAGTATGCGAACTCCGGTGGCGTGCGTCTGGCCGGCCTGATCTGCAACAGCCGTCAAACTGACCGTGAAGATGAACTGATCATGGCGCTGGCTGCAAAGCTGGGCACACAAATGATCCACTTCGTTCCTCGCGACAACGCTGTGCAGCACGCTGAGATCCGTCGTATGACAGTGATCGAATACGATCCGACAGCCAAGCAAGCTGACGAGTATCGCACTCTGGCGAAGAAGGTTCTGGAGAACAAGAAGTTCGTTATCCCGACACCTATCACCATGGACGAGCTGGAAGAGCTGCTGATGGAATTCGGCATCATGGAAGTGGAAGACGCTTCCATCATCGGCAAGACTGCTACTGCAGCTTAATGTGATGTTGTAACGGCGGGTCATCCGGCCCGCCGCTCTCTCTAACACTGGGCTCCACAGATTGGTGGGCCATAAGGAGAATGAAATGACAGCAATGACCAGAGAAGAGACTCAGGCCCTCATTCAAGAGGTGCTCGAGGTCTATCCAGAGAAAGCACGTAAAGATCGCGAGAAGCATCTCGCCGTCAACGATCAATCTGTTGAACAGTCCAAGAAGTGCATCACTTCCAACCGCAAATCTTTGCCGGGTGTGATGACGATTCGTGGTTGCGCATACGCCGGTTCCAAAGGTGTGGTGTGGGGCCCGATCAAGGACATGATCCATATTTCACACGGCCCGGTCGGCTGCGGTCAGTATTCCCGCGCCGGTCGCCGTAACTACTACGTTGGTACAACCGGCGTAAACGCTTTCGGCACCATGAACTTCACTTCTGACTTCCAGGAGAAAGACATTGTGTTCGGTGGCGACAAGAAACTTGCCAAGCTGATCACCGAGATCGAAGGCCTGTTCCCGCTGCACAAAGGTATCTCGATCCAGTCCGAGTGCCCGATCGGTCTGATCGGTGACGACATCGAAGCCGTCTCCAAGAAGGCAGCTAAGGAAATCAACAAGCCAGTCGTTCCGGTGCGTTGCGAAGGTTTCCGTGGCGTGTCGCAATCGCTGGGTCACCACATCGCTAACGATGCGATCCGTGATTGGGTGTTGGGCAACCGCGATGAAAGCAAGTTCGAATCCACACCTTACGACGTGACCATCATCGGCGACTACAACATCGGCGGTGACGCTTGGGCAACTCGTACGATCCTGGAAGAGATGGGTCTGCGCGTGATCGCTCAGTGGTCCGGCGACGGTACATTGGCTGAAATGGAAAACACACCCAAGGCCAAGCTGAACCTGCTGCACTGCTATCGCTCGATGAACTACATCAGCCGCCACATGGAAGAGAAGTATGGCATTCCTTACATGGAATACAACTTCTTCGGCCCGACCAAGATCGAGAACTCGCTGCGTGAGATCGCTGCTTTCTTCGACGACACCATCAAGGCTAACACCGAGAAGGTCATCGCCAAGTACAAGCCGATGATGCAAGCCGTGATCGACAAGTACAAGCCGCGACTGGAAGGCAAACGCGTCATGTTGTACGTGGGTGGTCTGCGTCCGCGTCACGTGATCGGTGCTTATGAAGACCTGGGCATGGAAGTGGTCGGTACAGGTTACGAGTTCGGTCACAACGACGACTACGACCGCACCATCAAGGAAATGGGTAACGCCACACTGTTGTATGACGATGTCACCGGCCTCGAGTTCGAAGAGTTCGTGAAGCGCGTCAAGCCCGACCTGGTCGGCTCCGGCATCAAGGAAAAGTTCATCTTCCAAAAGATGGGCATCCCCTTCCGCCAGATGCACTCGTGGGACTACTCCGGCCCGTATCACAGCTACGACGGCTTCGCCATCTTCGCTCGCGATATGGATATGACCTTGAACAATCCTTGCTGGAGCCAACTGACTCCGCCCTGGAAAAAGGCCGCGTAATGTACTGAAGCCGGACTCCGGTCCGGCTAACCCTTAACGATGCTCGCGTCCGCAGATTGGCGGCCGAGCCAAGGAGATAAACATGCAAAAAGTCGATGACATCAAGCCTTGCTATCCTCTGTTCCGTCAGGACGAGTACAAGGATTCACTGGCCAACAAAAAAGCGAAGTTCGAAGAAGGTCACGCCGACGCCAAGGTCCAAGAGACCTTCGCTTGGACGACCACGATGGAATATCGTGAACTGAACTTCAAACGCGAAGCCCTGACCGTTAACCCGGCCAAGGCCTGCCAGCCACTCGGCGCCGTGCTGTGTGCGTTGGGCTTCGAAAAGACCATGCCGTATGTGCACGGTTCGCAAGGTTGCGTGGCGTACTTCCGTACCTACTTCAACCGTCACTTCCGCGAGCCCGTGTCTTGCGTATCCGACTCCATGACTGAAGACGCAGCCGTTTTCGGCGGTCAGAAGAACATGATCGACGGCCTGGAAAATGCCATGACCATGTACAAGCCGGACATGATCGCTGTTTCCACAACCTGTATGGCTGAGGTGATCGGCGACGACTTGAACGCCTTCATCACCAACACCAAAAAGGCTGGCGGCGTGCCGCAGGAGTTCCCGACACCTTACGCGCACACCCCGTCTTTCGTGGGTTCGCACGTGACAGGTTGGGACAACATGTTCGAAGGCATCATCCGTTACTTCACGCTGAACACCATGGAAGGCAAAGAAGTCGGCAAGAACGGCAAGATCAACATCGTTCCCGGTTTCGAGACTTACCTCGGCAACTACCGCGTGATCCATCGCATGCTGGACGAGATGGGCGTTGAGCACACCATGCTGTCCGATCCTACCGAAGTGCTGGATACACCGGCCGACGGCGAGTTCCGCATGTATGCAGGCGGAACCACTCAGGACGAAGTTAAGGATGCGCCGAACGCCAAGACCACTTTCCTGCTGCAGCCTATGCAACTGGAAAAGACCAAGAAGTTCGTGGAAGGCACCTGGAAGCACGAAGTGCCGAAGATGGTCATCCCGATGGGTTTGGAGTCCACTGACGAGTTCCTGATGAAGGTCGCGGAAGCTACCGGAAAAGAGATCCCCGCTTCGCTGGCCAAAGAGCGCGGTCGTCTGGTCGACATGATGATGGATAGCCACACCTGGCTGCACGGCAAGAAGATCAGCCTGTACGGTGATCCCGACTTCACGCTGGGCATGACCAAGTTCCTGATGGAGCTGGGCGTCGAGCCGCTGCACGTGCTGTGCAACAACGGCAGCAAGAAGTGGACGAAGGCCATGGAAAAGATGCTGGCCGAGTCTCCTTACGGTGCGAAGACCCAGTTGTTCGCAGGTGCTGACTTGTGGCACTTCCGCTCACTGGTGCTAACCGAGAAGCCGGACTTCATGATCGGCAACTCTTACGGCAAGTTCATCCAGCGCGACACACTGCACAAGGGTAAAGAGTTCGAAGTTCCGCTGATCCGTATCGGCTTCCCGATCTTCGACCGTCATCACCTGCATCGTGCAACAACGCTGGGTTACGAAGGTGCGATGCAAATGCTGACCACCCTGGTGAACGCCGTGATGGAGCGTCTGGACGAGGAAACTCGTGGCATGGGTACTACCGACTACAACCACGATCTGGTCAGGTAATGCGGCGATGAGCCTGCTGCGCGGCCCGATGGCGGCGTTGGGCGGTGCTCGGGACCTCACGTACTTCATGTACGTTCCGGCCCCTCCGCTCCGTCCGCCTTGCCCTCGGGTCGCTCACGACGGCTCCTCATCCGCATTAGTAACCGGATGAAATTTGAAAGGAAGTAGGCATGGCAAACATCATGATCCAGCGCGACAGCAAAGGCGGCTATCAGTTCTATCTGCCCAAGCGTGATCTCGAGGACGGCATCGATTCGATGGAGTTCGATACCCCGGAAAAGTGGGGCGGTGAGATCAAGCTGAGCAGCGGTGGTACGTATTACATCGAGCCGCAGCCTGCGCCAGCGCGACTGCCTTATTCGGTGCGCGCCAAGCGTATCGATGCGGCGGAATAACCGACAAGGAGAAACATCATGGCTTACAAGATCGACACAGACTTGTGCACCAGTTGCGACGATTGCCTACCAGAGTGCCCCACGGCTTCCATCAGCGTGAAGAAGGGCTTCTATGTCATCAACGCAAGTGAATGTACCGAGTGCGAAGGCGACTTCGACAAACCGCAGTGTGTGAAACTTTGCCCGATCAAGGGCTGCATCACGCAAGTCGCGGCGTAATGAAACGCTGTCATTCCCGCGAGTGCGGGAATGACAGATCCATGCTCCACCCCGAATCCAGAAGAGGTAATCATGACTAGCAACGGCATCATCACCAAAGAAGCGGCACTGCGCATCGCGCTGGCAGCGCGCACGCTGGACGATGTGGATGTCGCCGCGCTGGCATCCAAGATGGGCAGCCAAGTCGGCCTGCCGATCACAGAAGAGAAGTTAGCCAAGGTCACCGTGGCCGATCTCAAACTCATGTTGTCCGGTGAAGAGACCGTCGAGCCGGATGTCGACCCCGCCAGCATCAAGCTCGCCGTGCGCCAATTGTGGGGCGACAGTGCTGATGCGGATACCTTGCCCGCAGTGCAGGCATATCAGGAAGGCGACATTCCCGGCAGTCTGCGCGTGGCCGTGGCATCAAACAGCGAAGAGAACCTGGACGGCCACTTCGGTTCCTGTCCGCGCTTTCTGGTGTATCAGGTCGGACGCGAAGAGATCCGCCTGATCGCCATCCGCTCGACCGCCAGTGCGGATGTAGAAGAAGACAAGAACGTGGCACGCGCCGCACTCATCAACGATTGCCAGATCGTGTACGTGCAATCCATCGGCGGCCCTGCGGCAGCCAAGGCCGTGCGTGCCAACGTGCATCCGGTGAAAGCGCCGGAAGGCGGCGCGGCACTGATCGCATTGCAGCGTCTGCAAGCCGTGCTCGATGCACCGCCGCCCTGGTTGGCGAAGATACTCGGCGTGGAAGCTCAATCGCTGAGACGTTTCAGCACTGTAGAGGAAGAGTGATGATCGCCGCCGATACGCTCAGCCAGATCGCACAGCGCGCCGCGCAAGGTGCACTGGGCGAGGCCACGCTGGCCACGCTGAAACAGGCGTGGCCCGAGCTGCGTTTCACCCTGTGCAGTGACGACGACATGCCGGCGCGCATGAAACCGGCGCTGAGCGAAGAACGATTCAACTTGTATCTGATCGGCGGCAGCGAGCATTGCCTCAGTCTCACCGACGATCCCGAACGCGCCATCGGTGTGGTGCTGGCGCAGGTGGACGAAGAATAGATAGGAGCGGATCAAAAAAACCAACGCTTGCACAACAAACAACAAGACAAGCGATCAAGGGAGAAGCACCATGCTGGACGCAGCGACGATGGCCTTGCTGGCCAAGGTGAAGATGTTGGCTAAAAAGATTGGCATCAACGTCGATCTGGTCAGGATGAGCAACGAGAAGTCCTACGCCGAAATCACCCTCAATGAACTCAGTAACGCCGACGACCCCGAACTGGTGTTGATTGTGATCCAGTTGATGAACCAGTTGGGCTTGATCGGCGTGCCGAGCGCGGAAGCTAAGCCGGAACCGAAAAATGAAAAGGTGCGTTACGTCGGCTCGCTACGCTGAGGTCTTCTTGCTCGATTCCGAGAAGTAGCTATGGCAATTCCTGCCTTTGTTCTTGGATAGATACATCGCCTGATCGGCATTCTTGACCAAGCTTCCTGCATCGGTGCTATCAGTCGGATAGAACGTGATGCCGATACTGGCTGAGGTGGTGACGTCATCGCCGAGCTGCTCGAACGGGCGCGCGAGTGAGTGAATGATGTTCACGGCTACTCTTTCGACATGGGCCTCGTCCGTGATGCGTGACAGGATGACAGTGAACTCGTCACCGCCGAGTCGGGCTACGGTATCCGATTCGCGCACACAGGAACTGATGCGGCGTGCGGCCTCCACCAGCAGCGCATCGCCGGCATCGTGACCCAACGTGTCGTTCACGTCCTTGAAGTGGTCGAGGTCGATGAATAGCAGTGCCATGCCCAGTTTGGCACGGTCTGCCATCTTGATCTCCTGTGCCAGTCGATCGCGGAACAGGCGCCTGTTGGGTAGCTGCGTCAGATGGTCGAAGTTGGCGTGGTTCCAGATCAGCTCGTCTGCCTGCTTCTTCTCGGTGATGTCCGAGAAGAAAGCGAGATGGTGCGACACTTTGCCTTCTTCATTGAACACCAGATTGATGGTGAGCCATTCGATGAACGTCTCGCCGTTCTTGCGCCGGTTCCACACTTCGCCCTGCCAGTAACCGATCTTGCTCAGGGAGCGCCACATGTCGCGATAGAAGGTTTTGTCCTGACGGCCCGAACTCAGGACGCGCGGATTCATGCCGATCACTTCTTCCACGCTGTAGCCGGTGATCTGGGTGAAGGCCGGATTGACGTTGATGATGTTGTTGTCGGCATCGGTGATCAGCATCGCCTCGCTGCTGTGCTCAAAGATGGTGGCTGCCAGACGCAGCTTTTCTTCCGTCTCCTTGCGTGCCGTGATGTCGCGCCCCAGCACCACCAGCCCGTGGCGGGAACCGTCGTCGTTGAACAGCGGGATCTTGTAGGTATCGAAGCTGCGCGTGCCGCCTTCGGGAAGCGGGATAGTCTCTTCCAGCCGGGACAGCGTATGTGTCTGCCACGCAAGCTCGTCGGAATGCACGCATGTGCGGAACGCTTCCTGATAGATGGGGTGCGTATTCTCTGCCAGTTCCAGATCGGTCTTGCCTTGATAGTCCACGCCCTCAAGATGGAACAATTGCAGCCCGCTCTTGTTCGCGGTCTGCCAGCGTCCTTCGCCATCCTTGAAACAGATGAAGTCCGGGCTGGCGTTGATCAGCGTGCTCAGCACCTTTTGCGTTTGATGCAGTTCGCGCAAGTGCTGTCTGACCTGGCTGTGTGAGCGGCGCAGTTCGAACTGGGTGATGATGTGGCTGGCCAGCGCCTTCAGGGCCAGCAGCTGGTCATCGTTCAATTGGCGGGGTACGCGATCGATGACACAGATGGTGCCAAGCGGAAAACCTTCGGAAGTGATCAGCGGCGCACCGGCATAGAAACGAATCTTGGGTTCAGAAGTGACCAAGCCGTTGTCGGCGAAGCGCGGATCCTGCAACGCGTCGTTCACCACCATCACTTCCTTTTCGAGGATGGCATGTGCGCAAAAGGCCAGATCGCGCGAGGTTTCTTTCGCATCCAGTCCGACGATGGCTTTGAACCATTGGCGATCTTGGTCGATCAGACTGATCACGGCGATGGGGGTCTCGCAGATGGAAGATGCCAGATGAACCATGCCGTCGAATTCGGCCTCAGGCTCGGTATCCAGGATGTCGTAACTTAGCAGGGCCTCCAGGCGCTCCTGCTCGTTAGCGGGCAACGGTGCTTTCATGAACACTCCTCACTACAGGACGTCCTGTTATTCAGGATCTGTCGTTTTTCCCGTACTTGGCGGGGTTATTTTCGTAAATATTAGTTTATGAGGTACGTTGTATCACCAATTTGGTGCATAGGGAATCTGGCGCAGGTGAGTGCCCGACTTATTAGTGGGGGTTAGAGGGTGGGGGAGCACATCTTCTTTGTCATGAAAGCACAGAGATTCAATAAGTTATGGTTGTTGCGCCATGCGCAGCCAGTTTGCGTTGTAGATCTCCGGTATCGCCCCTATTTGCATCTCGGGAATGTTGCCGATACGGCAGTGCTGTGCATCGAGTTGTTGCTGCCAGACACGATAGTGCAACAGGCTGGCCGGGTTCATCACACATGCCTGTTGTCCGAATGGGTGGCCGAACTTGAACAGCAAGTGGCCGACTTCGTGTGCCAGATAGGCACCGGAAAGTTCAGCCGCCTGTGTTGCGTTGTAATCCTCATTGCCACGCAGTGCATGACTTTGCGCCGATGTGTCGGTGAACGGAAACGTGCTCCAGAACACGAATGAGCCGTAAGGACTGTTGCGGCTGAAGGTGGTGGTGCCGGTGGTCAAGCCGCCGCGTATCGCGGTATGCACTTCCACGGCGGTGTATTCCGCACTTGCCACCAACTGATTGGTGATCACCAGGTCATAAGGCAGTTCGCCATAGCCCACCGTATCCCAGAATATCCACTCGTTGCGTGGCGTGTCGTCCAGCACAGGTTTGCCATCGGCCGCCTTAATCGCGCGCCAACCTTCAAGTCTGGCCAACATCACATCGGCCAACAGGATCGAGAATTCTTCAAGCGATTTGGGGGCGGCAGTATCGGGCAGGTAAGGGCGGGCATAAGCGAGCGCCTCAGTCAGTTTCGTCTTGCGCTCAAGCAGCGTGGTCAGGATGCCGCTGGCCAGTTGCTTGCGATCACCCATGCCGGATTTGAAATCATAGATCTCGTTCATGCGCGCCTGACGTACTTTGGGCGGAATCAGTGCCAGCAGCACATCGACAGAGGTTTCGCTTATCTCGCTGAATTCCAGATGCACACCGAAATGTTCGAGTGCGGTCTTGCGTGTTGCGGCCAGCAAGGTGTCCAGCTGTTCCGGTGTCATGCGCGGCAGTCTGTCGTTCACTGCATGCGCCACGCGCAGATGGATGGTTTGCCCCGGCTGGATCGGCACGATCTCGGTATGACGCCATACGTCAGCGCCACGGCAGCCGGTCAGCAACAAAATGAAAATAAGCAGCAAGGCGGGACGTCTGCTCGCAGTCATGACATGTCCGGAAGCAAGGGAGTGAATGCAAGCTACGCGCCTCGCCGGAATCGGTCAACATCTCAAAAGACCTATATAAGGTTGTTATGCTCAGCCATGAATGACCGGAAGGATCGGTCACCTCACTTTCGGGGCATGTCTGGCCTTTAACTTGCTTGCTATCATGGGGCACACTTTGCAATGGAGCAGAAGATGAACACCGAAATATTCCGCAGTTCCTGGCTCGCAATCATTCCTCTGGCACTTTCGCTCGCCATGCCGGCGCATGCGGGCGAGGTGCGCGTCGCGGTCGCGTCCAACTTCACGGCACCGATGGAGCGCATCGTGCCCATGTTTGAGCAGGCGACCGGACACAAGGCCAAAGTCAGTTATGGTTCCACCGGCAAGTTCTATGCACAGATCGGGAACGGTGCCCCCTACGATGTGTTTCTGGCAGCGGATGATGAGACGCCCAAGAAACTGGTGCAGAAGGGAACGGCCGTCGGCCAGTCGCGTTTCGTCTACGCCCTCGGCAAGCTGGTGCTGTGGAGTGTGCAGCCGGACATCGTGGACGACAATGCGCAGGTGCTGAACAAGGGCAACTTCAACAAGCTGTCCATCGCCAATCCACGCTTGGCTCCCTGTGGCGTGGCGGCGAAAGAGACGCTGACCAAGCTGACGATGTGGAACGCCATGCAGCGCAAACTGGTGCAGGGCGAGAACATCACGCAGGCCTACCAGTTCATCGCCAGCGAGAATGCCGATCTGGGATTCATCGCACTGTCGCAGATCATGCGCGACGGCAAGATCAGTCAGGGCTCGTGGTGGATCGTGCCGCCGACCATGTATTCACCCATCAAACAAAGCGCAGTGCAATTGACCGATGCGCAGGATGCCGAAGCGGCGCAAGCCCTGCTGACTTTCCTGCGCGGCAAACAGGCCGCCGCCATCATTCGCAGCTATGGCTACGAACTGCCCTGAGCCTCCATGTCCATCCTGACTCCCGATGACCTGCAAGCCGTCTGGCTCACGCTCAAACTGGCGAGCGTGAGCACGGTGTTGCTGTTGTGCATCGCCACGCCTTTGGCTTGGTGGCTCGCACACAGTACGCGCTGGTACAAAGGTCTGGTGGCGGCATGCGTGGCCTTGCCGCTGGTTGTGCCGCCTACGGTGCTGGGTTTTTATCTGCTGTTGCTGATGGGGCCGCAGGGCATGGTGGGCGAGTTCACGCGCTGGCTCGGCATCGGCGCGTTGCCGTTCACCTTCGCCGGTCTGGTCATCGGCTCCATCGTGTTCTCGCTACCGTTCGCCGTGCAGCCGATCCAGAACGCGTTTGAAGCGATGGGCAAGCGCCCGCTGGAAGTTGCCGCCACTTTGCGCGCATCACCGTGGGACAGATTCCTTAGCGTCGCGCTGCCTCTGGCACGCCCCGGTTTCCTCACCGCGATCATCCTGGCTTTCGCGCACACCGTCGGCGAGTTCGGCGTGGTGCTGATGTTGGGCGGCAGCATCCCCGGCGAAACGGAAGTGTTGTCGGTCGCCATCTACACCCACGTCGAAGCGATGGAATACAGCGAAGCGCACTGGTTGGCGGGCGGCATGGTGCTGTTCTCCTTCCTCGTACTGCTCGGTCTGTATCGCGTCGGCGGTAATTGGGCGAAGGGGGCGCGATGAGCGGCATCCGTGCACAGTTCAGATTGCAGCGCGACAGCTTCGCGCTCGACGCGGAATTCGAAGCGCCCATGCGTGGCGTCACGGCGATATTCGGACATTCCGGCTCGGGCAAGACCACGCTGCTGCGCTGCATCGCGGGGCTGGAGCGCGCGCCGGGCGTGCTGCATGTGAACGACAACGTATGGCAGGACGAAAAGACATTCGAGCCGGTGCACAAGCGCGCACTGGCTTATGTGTTCCAGGAAGCCAGCCTGTTCCCGCATCTGTCGGTGCGCGCCAATCTGGAATATGGCTACCAGCGCATCACGGCCGCGCAACGCAAAGTGAAGCCTGAGCAGGTCATCGAGTGGCTGGGCCTGTCGCATCTGGTAGACCGTCGCGATGTGCACAGTCTTTCAGGCGGCGAACGCCAGCGTGTCGCCATCGGTCGCGCCTTGCTGGTCAGTCCCGACATCCTGCTGATGGACGAACCATTGTCCGCACTCGACACGCGCAGCAAGCAGGAGATATTGCCTTACCTCGAACGTCTGCACCGCGAGCTGGATATACCTGTGCTGTATGTGAGCCACGCGATGGATGAGGTCACACGTCTGGCCGACCATCTGGTGCTGATGGAAAAAGGCAAAGTCATCGCCAGCGGTGAACTGCACGAGACCTTGGCACGCCTCGATCTGCCCATCGCGCATTTCGACGATGCAGGCACGGTCATCGAAGCCATCGTTGCGCAGCACGACGAAAAATATCATCTGACCCGCCTCGATTTTGTCGGCGGCGAACTCTGGGTGGGCAAAGTGGATCAGCCGTTCGGCAGCGATGTGCGCGCCCGTGTGTTGGCGCGAGATGTCAGTATCGCCACGCAAGCCCCGCACGGCAGCAGCATCAACAACATCCTCAACGCGCGCATCGACGAGATTCGCGACGAAGGGCCGGACAAGGTGCTGGTGCGCATGCAGGTCGGCGCGTCGCAGATGCTGTTGTCGCGAATCACACGCCGCTCGCGCGACCATCTGGGGCTGAAGCCGGGGCTGTTCGTATGCGCACAGGTGAAGAGTGTCGCGCTGATGTCATGAACATCGACATCGACTTCGCCACGGCGGACGACCTGCCGCAACTCGCCGACCTGCTCGCCGAGCTATTCGCGCTGGAGAGTGACTTCACTCCCGACCGCGAAAAACAATTGCGCGGCCTGCGCCTTATTCTCGACGAACCCGCCTTGGGCAGATTGTTCGTACTACGCATTGCCGGGCAAGTGGCGGGTATGGCCAACGCGCTCATCACCGTCAGCACGGCAGAGGGCGGCAAGGTGTTGCTGCTGGAAGATGTGATCGTTAGCCGCGCCCATCGCGGCGGTGGTTATGGTCGCAAGCTGATCGAGCATGTACTGGACTGGGCGCGCGAGCATGGCATGACCCGCGTCACCCTGCTGGCCGATCGCGACAACGCCCCTGCGCTGGATTTCTACCGCGCGCTCGGTTTCGACGGATCGAACATGACGGTGCTGCGCAAACGCCTGGATTGAGTGACATCGTCTGTAGCATTCGCGACAAAATCGTCCGCTCCCTTTTACCTCATCATCCCTAACTCACTGTCTGCAATGGATTTGTAGCATGGCATGCGGATTGGCACGGGTGTTGCAGTCATAGTGGCGATGTCTATTTTTAAAGCAGGGATCCCCATGCCGGAACGCCATTCGGAGGCATCGCCGCCGGTCGCCCTTGCAGATTGCGCGACTTGTCCGCACCGCGCGCTGTTGGCGGAAGGTCGCTGTGTGCCGGGCGACATCTGCGTGACCGCACACAGTGGGCGGCAGATTGACCGTTTTCTGCGGCGCAACAAAGAATTCGCCGAAGGCTATCTGCACGATTCCTTCTGGGAGCGGCGCGCCATCGCCGCGCAGCATGCGCCGCTGGCAGCCTTGCGCCCCTTGCCGCGCGACGAGGACGAAGTAGTGCGGCGCGTGATGGTGATGCGTCTGCCCATAGACGAGTTGGACGACTATCTGCACGACACTGACCGCGAGGTGCGCATGACGGCGGCGGACCGTCTGGCGCCGGAGAAGCTGGGCGTGTTGCAGAACGATGTGGATTATCTGGTGCGCATGCAGGTGGCCAAACGCCTGCCGCACGGCCAGTTGCCGAAGATGGCACACGACGAAGAACGCGAGGTGCGCAAGGTGGTGGCGCGCCGTCTGCCGCCGTTCGCGCTGGGGCGCATGGCGCATGATGAAGATGTCGAAGTGCGGCGCATCGTGGCCGAACGCGTATTGCCGGACGATGCGGTGAAGATGCTGCACGACGAAGACTGGGTGGTGCGGCTGCGCGCGGCGGAGCATGCACCGCTTGAGTCTATCGCCGAACTAGTGGACGATGCCGAGCCTGACGTGCGCGCCGTGGTGCGCCAGCGATTGAACGAATACCTGATGGGAGAAGAGAAATGACGATCATGACGCCCGACGAAACAGCGCTGCAGGAACTCGCGCGCAAGATCGAAGCGTTGTCGCCGCGCCCGCATCACGCCGGGCTAATGGAGATCGCCAACCGCATCCGTCCCGGCTGCACCTTTGAATACGCGCTGAACCGTGGCGGCTGGTATCGCCCGGGCGGCGTCATCGCGCCGAACGGCGACCGTCTCTCGGATGAACTGGAACGCTGGGCGCGCAGCGAGTTGGAAGCCTGCGACGGCGACATGGCCGACCTGGTCGAGCGCTATCTCGACAAATGTCTGCAAGTCACCCGTCATTCCGGCCGCACGCATTATTTCGTCTGCGCCTACGGCCCAGCCCCGTCAGACTTCATGCAACTGGAAGTGGAAGAACTGCAGGAAGTGCTGGACCGCGAACTGATCGATCCCGATGCGCTGCCCGAAGACATGCAGGAACTCATCGACCCCATCTCGCCGCTGCTGCTCGAAGGGCAGGCCGTGGGTTCGCCGCGTTACAAATTCCGCCGACTGCTCGACATGAAGCAAACGGTGGCACGCGTGGGCCTGGCGACCGGGCGCGACAACGGCCTGCCGCGCCTGCTCAAGGAATGGTCACACAGCAGCGCCGCCACGCGCGGCCACTTCAGCGACCACTGGGTCGTCGGCCTGCGCGAACATCTGGACCGCTATCGCAACCCCGTGGTGTCAGCCTCGCTGGTGTCGCGCCACGCGCGCGAACTCAAATCGTTCCATTGGAACGCCGAACTGTCCGGCGTCGAGATGTCTCACCAGTTGCAAGCCTTCGACCGCGCGGCAGGCTATCCCTCCGCCTGGTATTTCCATCTCGTCTCCAACACCATCACCCCGCCCGCCGTAGCCTACGCCGTGGTGCGCGATCTGGAAGCCGGCTTCAGCTATCTGCCGGACACCGAAGCAGCATTGGTGCAGGGCTGGGCAGCGGCACCGTATTCCGTTTGATACCGCAGGCGGTATGATCCCGACCTCGTAAAGAGCGAAAGGAACCGCCATGCCCACCCCCGACAGATTCCGTCTGCAAGCCGACCACTCCATCTTGCTGGTGGTCGACGTGCAGGAACGCCTGAGCGCCGCAATGGATCAGGATGGATTGCAACGCGCCGTGAAGCACATCGGCATCCTGCTCGAAAGCGCGCACGCCTTGTCCGTCCCCGTCATCGTCACCGAGCAATACGTCAAAGGCCTCGGCCCCACTGTCGCCGCAGTGAAAGAAAAGACCGGCAACGCCACCTTCTTTGAGAAGATCAGCTTCAGTTGCTGCGGCAATGCAGGCCTCTTGGCGCAACTGCGCCAGAGCGGACGCACGCAGATCGTGGTGTGCGGCATGGAGACGCACGTGTGCGTGCAACAGACCGTGCTCGACCTGCTGCAGGAAGGCTTCGTCGTGCATGTCGTGAAAGACGCCGTGATGAGCCGCGCCCCCGCCAACCGCGACACCGCTATAGAAGCCATGACCCTCGCCGGTGCCGTGCCCACCAGCACCGAGTCGGTCGTGTTTCAGTGGCTAAAGGTCGCGGGGACGGATGTGTTCAAGCAGATGTCGAAGCTGGTTAAATAAGCCATCAAGAAAATATATAGGCCAAATTTCCGCTTGGAGTGGAGCGAGGTGTCGGGCTAGGATTCGGGGCGAAAATGAATGGGCACGAAAGAATGCTTCGATGCTCTTCCCAACAATTCTCTAGGCGCCACGTGAGCCCTTGTGGAAATCTATATGCGCTATCAGGGAAAGATACAGAACTGGAAAGACGACAAAGGCTTTGGATTCATAAAACCGAATGGAGGCGGGAATCAGGTCTTCGTTCACATCAAGTCGTTTTTGAATCGGCAGAGAAGGCCGGTCGGAGATGAACTTGTGACCTATGAACTCAAGGTCGATGCCAAGGGTCGCGCACAAGCTGAGAATGTCGCTTTCGTCGGAGAGCGGGCACCGTCAAACACCTCAACAGAGCGGAGCAATACCGCCCTCATATTTGCCTCTGCCTTTATAGTCTTTGTGTCGGTATCTACCCTTGTCGGGAAGTTGCCGTTCGCTGTCTTATGGCTCTACCTTTTTGGCAGCACCGTTACATTCCTTGTCTATGCCTTTGATAAGTCCGCTGCCATGAATGATCGATGGCGTACTAAAGAAGATACCTTGCACCTCTTCGCGCTAGTCGGCGGTTGGCCCGGTGCTTTAGCGGCTCAAAATTTACTCCGTCACAAATCCAAGAAGCGGTCTTTTCAGATCGGTTTTTGGTTCACCGTCGTTCTCAATTGCAGTGCGCTTGCCTGGTTGTTCTCGCCATCAGGCTCCGAGGTGCTGCGTGCCCTGCTGAGTTCGGAGTGAGCTGTACAAATCGTATTTCAATAGCCGGCTAGGTTCGCATCGACGCGACAAAGTGGGCGCGGTGGCCGACTGCGCCGAGCAGCGAGACAGCAAACTTGGGGTGTGTGCTGACCATGTCCAGAAACACATCGCGGCTGATCGCCAACAGTTCGCACTCTGTCTTGGCGGTGGCACTGGCAAGGCGTTCCGCACGCGAGATCAGCGCCATCTCGCCGATCATCCCGCCCGGCCCAATCGA
>Ga0180732_1000454_pt1 | contig 35806 bp, 32 predicted proteins | sample KR11_01MetaG_FD_148674 | JGI IMG/M metagenome (GOLD analysis project Ga0180732, IMG submission 148674) | Groundwater microbial communities from the Olkiluoto Island deep subsurface site, Finland - KR11_0.1 MetaG | ecosystem: Environmental > Aquatic > Deep subsurface > Groundwater | place...
GTCTCCTTGAAACATACCTGATCCCGTCATGCGGGACCTTTTCCGTAACGCTCACCACCCCGGCTCTTTACCGACGCAGCTTACGGTGGTTTGAAGCCTCCACCTGTATGGCGGCTTCGAGGGGCCGACCCTCATCTTTTATGCAGCATGGCTGCACTGGGTGCTGCGCACCCGTGCGTGCCTTCGTGGCACACAATCATCGGCATAGCGGATGAGCCGGGCATAGCCAGTACAACTCCTGCGGTAAATCCTTTCAAACCAGAGGTCAAGGGTATAATGCAGGTAGATATTTGCCAACAGCGGAGAGATAACACCACCTTGCGGGGTGCCATCATCGCTTACTGTAACGCTCCCATCCTCTGCTACCCCAGCCTTGAGAATACGCTTTACCATGCGTTGAATCCGTTTGTCGCCAATCCGATGTGCCAGAAACTTTAACAGCCATTCCTGATTTACATTATCAAAGAAGCCTTTAATATCCGCTTCGACAATATGGTTGATCGGCTTACGCTCCATCGTCAGACTCAATGTCTTGAGGGCATCATGACAGCTTCGGGCAGGCCGGAATCCATATGAGTCTTCTATAAAATCCTGCTCATATATTGATTCCAGTATGCGGACAAGGCCTGCCTGGACAAGTTTGTCTTCAAAACACGGTATCCCCAAAGGACGTTGTTTGGTACTGCCAGGCTTTGGGATATACTTCCGCCTGACAGCCTGTGGAATATACGCCATACGATGCAACCTCTCTACCAGACTGGCCAGATTGGTCTCCAGATTTTCAGCGTACATATCCTTGGTCATTTTGTCGATGCCGGCAGCCGCATCCTTCCGCAACCGCTGAAAGCATCCCCGCAACAGTTCCTCATTCATCAGATGATACAGACTGGTGAACTTGAATCCCAGCTCCTTGCGGGCCTTCTCTGCTATGCGATGTAATTTCGTTGCCACTGGTTCCCCGCTTCCGTGAACGGCCAGTGTATCCTCACACCACGCTCCCATGTGTAGCCTCCTTTCCTCCAGCAGCATTACCCGCCTTCACAGGTACTACGAGGCTATCCGACTCCCTGTGTCTCATTTGCCTTTCTCCCTTTTCAGTTGTCCGGCATACTCTCGATACTCCGAAAGAAACACAGGGCCTCCCGGGTTGCCGTGTAATCACTATGTCAGACATGCCATGGTCTCCGACCCCGGGAAGCAGTCACCACCTTGCCTTTAACGTTGATGACTGTTTTGACTTCCATCTATTGAAGAATGTCGTCCTTCCGACTAGGAAAATTACGGGGCTCAATCCCTTCAACCTTTCGGCTTACGGCCTGTCTGCTCGCTATCCTACGCTTAAAACTTTATGTTACCATAAAGCCTCCAAGGACTCGCTACCCGGTGGTTGGCCTACCTTCCGGGACGGGATTCACACCCGCTGGACTACACGACCTTGCCCGGCCGCACTCAATATATTTCCTGATCATCAAGCCCGTCCAATATTTATCTACGACCACCGAAATGAGGAGCCTGAATATATCTCTATACGGCACTTGAGTTTTGTGTCAAAATTCACTATCATCCTTTTAACAAATAACAATCAGCCAAGCCGGTGACTTTAATATAGAGGGGTACCTTAAGATAATTAAAGGTTAAAACGTTTAATGTCATAATACCGGATATCCTGATGGATAATATGGTTAAAAAGACGGTCTCCATCAATCCGATTAAATTAGCACATATCCACCATGGTCCAAATGATATCCTCGAACCCGTGGCCACTCTTTTCTTACTGAAAAAACAAATTTAAACAAAAAGGTGGGCATACTTCCAATAATACTGGATGGTTACCATAAACAAATTTCTCACATTTAAGAAATAATGAAAATCAAAATACTTATCACTATATTGCTATCTTTTTATTTGACCACGGGAATGAATCAACCTAACCTTCACGCCAAATCGTGTTCAGTGGACAATTGGTGTTATCAAAATCCGTTGCCTCAGGGAAATACTTTAATGGATGTTGCGGTGTTTTCTCCCAACAATATTTATGCTATCGGAAAAGGTGGGACCATTATGCACTTTGACGGTACAGCATGGAACAGAATGATATCAGGAACCATTGAAGATCTTTATGCAATATGGGGAATCTCCACTAGTGACATCTATGCAGTGGGATCAAATACCATTCTCCATTATGACGGTACTTCATGGTCTACCGTCGATCCGGGAACAACGGGTGCTTTTATGGATGTTTGGGGAACATCGGCCAATGATGTCTTTGTCGTGGGATATTCGGGAAAAATTTTACACTACAATGGTTCTTCTTGGTCGACCATGACATCCGGAACGCCCTCTGGTCTCTATGGAATATGGGGTGCATCTCCAACAGATATTGTTGCAGTTGGGGACAGCAGAACAATTCTCCATTATGACGGCATTGCATGGTCACCCATGGATCCAGGCACCCTCCTCTCTATCTCCATGTATGATGTCTGGGGCAGCGCCACAAATGATATCTATGCGGTGGGGCATGGAGAGGCCACTGCCGATCTGGTTCTGCACTATGATGGTTCTGTTTGGTCCATTATAGATACGCCAGCCACACTCACAACACGCAAGGTATGGGGCAGCGGAGCTAATGATGTATTTGCAGTGGGAGATGATGGGAATGTTGTCCATTATAATGGCACGAGCTGGTCGCTCATGGATCTTGGGGTTTCACCTGGATCGCTGACCGGGGTAGGAGGAAGTTCTGCCAGCAATGTGCTGATTCTGGGCTATTGTGGCCAGATGCTTCAATATAACGGATTAAGCTGGAGTCCGTTATATTCAGGAACAATTAAAGCCTTCCGGGATGTTTGGGGCAGTTCGGTAAATCAGACTTTTGCCGTCGGAGAAAATGGAATAATTTATAAGTACAACGGGTCAAGCTGGACAGAAATGACCTCCGGCACTTTGGAGCCTTTGTATGCTATCTGGGGCACTGCTTCCAATAATATTTATGCTGTGGGAATGAATAACACAGTCCTGCATTATAACGGAAATTCCTGGTCTCCTGTCAACACAGGCATTGGCGAATCAACCCATCTGTATGGAATCTGGGGAACATCGGCCAATAATATCTTTGTTGTTGGATCTAGTGGAACTATTTACCACTATAACGGTTCATCCTGGTCTATCATGAACTCCGGCACAACTCAGTGGTTAAAAGCTGTTTGGGGGTTAACAGAAAACAATATCTTTGCCGTAGGTGATAATGGTACTATTCTTCATTACAATGGCAGCAACTGGAGCCCTATGAATTCAGGTGTAAACCGTTATCTTCTTGGCATTTGGGGTAGCGCCTCAAATGATATCTATGCGGTAGGAGAATATGCCATTCTGCACTATAATGGATCGGAATGGAGTAAGATTGCTGTAGATTTGAGTAATCGGGAAGTCGTTGACGTCTGGGGACGGTCGGCCAAAGATGTATATGTGGTTCGTGAAGCCGGATGGATACTTCATTACGATGGGACCAACTGGAATTCTATTGCTTCAGGGGCGTCTAACCAGCTAGAAGCGGTCCTGGGACTCCGTTCCGGTGATCTTTTTACAGTGGGCCAATGCGGAACGATTCTTCATACCCAGAAGCCTTCTTTCCCCTGGATGTTATATGTTCCCAGGAAAAATGCTCAAAACTGATGATGTTCATAAATGAAACAGGTAGAAAAAAATAGACACCAAGGTTATAAATATAAACCTGCGGTGGTGTCCCCATAGAAAAAAACCGAGTGGGGATAGGACACTAAGCAATCTAGACAAGGCGGATACTTCCCCATAACCCTTGAAAGAGACGGCCAACATTCAACCTCTAGATCAAATTCTATTGATTCATGCGATCCTTTTCCATTTAAAATAATAATATTCTTTCATCTTCACACTTTATTCAATATAGGAACACTTTATGGCCTCAAAAACGAAGAAAGCAAAAGTAAGCGCAGCACTGGTGGCAGAAAAATCGGAAGAAGCAATGATTGCTGGGATTCTGGAAGGCAGTCCAGACGGGATCGGCGTGGTTGTTGTCCGGCTCGAATGCAGCTGTCGGAAGATGGCGGCGGTGACAAAAGATGGTGAACCGGCCTCAAAAGTTATTATCTACCGGGATCAGGCCGAAAGTATCTGTGACAAATGCAAGGCGGACAATGGCGATTTCATGCGGGTCACCGAAACTTTAATCCACTGGGTTCAACCCGAGCCAACAGAGGAAGAAAAACAGATAATCAATGCCAAGGTCCTGGGGACGACTCCCCGCATCAATTGATCACAACCTGTTGATGACAAACTGTTACTTGCCGCGTGGCACGGTTCTGGACGATCTGCGGATGTTTATTGTTCTTGCTGCTTCATGTCGGCTGCGCCAAGGACGAGCAACAGCAAGCAGCACTCCAGGTCGGGCAGCAACCAATGAAGGGTGCCGAATGTGGAGACATGCTGACTGACAGGCCAAAGTCTGCAGGCCTCCAGAGGGAAGAAGATGAAGCCTTGGACACCAGCTTATTACCTGAATCTGTTACCACGGTCTCCGCCTGCAAAGGCCGCTTAACCGAAGAATGTTATCAGTTGCAGCGAAGCAGTTCTCAGAGAAAAAAGAAAAAGTGGGGCCGTTGCGAACCCCAGAGCCTTCCTTTTGCCCGTTGCCGAAGCGGCATCAATAGCTGCCGTAAGGGATGGAATAACGGTCCATTGACTTGGTTTGCCTGTGAAAAAAAGCGCGGCAACAGCTCTCTTATCCCCAGCCCCAACAGCGTTCTCATTCTGGCGGCCAATAAGCATAACATGCCCACTGGCCATGTGGCCTACATTGAGGAGGTTCTTGCTGCAAGGGCTCCACATTACCGATTCATCTTCAGCCACACCAATTATGATCGTCAATGCAGCCTGGAGACAGGACACGTGGTCGAATATAACAGCTCAACCAGAACCATGAATATTCTCACCGGTGCTTGGAAAGACTGGGGAAAAGAGCTCCCTGTCTCCGGGTTTATCCTCAGGTAAATACGATATTAATCGTATCCCTTTTCATCGGCCAACACTTTCCTTCTGTAGCCGACATCTGTTCATGAACCCATCTGCCCATTCCGGAGTGCCATCGGCATGGACATGGGTGTACAAGGCCAGGACATTATTCATGGTCAGACCGTCACGACCTGACATGAACCCCTGTCCACGGGTCATCTTCAAGGAAAGATGCTCCGGCCGACCCTGCCACTCAAGGATAGTGGAATAACGAAATTCATGACCCTTGATCTCGGCCCCTTGGCTATAAAATGGGTTTACGCCATCCACCTCAAAGACCGAATAGCCATGGGCCTGAGGCTTCTTGGACATCCCGAAACGAATGGGGAAAACCCCGGCCAGCGGGTATTCCTGACCATCGAGGACAATTGACTCCCCCAGATAGATCAGCCCACCACATTCAGCATAGATGGGCAGCCCGGCCTCGGCGGCCTGCTTGATTGACTGCCGGAATCCCGCATTCGCAGCCAGTTCCCCGGCGCTGGTTTCTGGAAAACCGCCACCGATATACAAACCATCAAGCGCAGGAAGGGCGCTGGCTGTCAGGGCATCAATCATCACCAGTTCCGCGCCCAGTCGTTCAAGCGCCTCCAGATTTTCTGAATAATAAAACTGAAAGGCGGCATCCATCAGGACCCCGATCCGCAGCAGTGAAGGATCCTGCGGCAAAATTTCAAGGCCGGAAGCCATCGGCCTACCCACAGGAGCCATGATTTCCTCAATCCGCTCCAGATCAAGATGTTTCTGCATGGTTTCCACCAGAAAATCCATGGCCGCCCCACTGCCTTCATATTCCTGATGGGGCGTGACCCCCAGATGCCGCATGGGAAAGATATCACGCTTCATCCGGGGAACTGATCCCAAGACCGGTAGTCCGGTATATGTTTCCACCGCCTGGGTGACAATGGAGCGATGACGTTCCGTGCCGATCTGGTTCAACACCACGCCCCGAATATCCACCCGTTCGTCCAGTTTCTGGCAACCAAGCACCATGGCCGCCACCGTCCGCGTGGTCTTAGTGCAGTTGACCACCAGCAGGACAGGCATCTTCAGAGACAGGGCCAGTTCCGCAGTGGAATACCCCCCTTCTGGATTCACGCCGTCATACAAGCCCCTGTTGCCCTCCACAATCACCCGGTCAGCCCCTGAAGAATGGACAAGAAAGGAGCGCCGAACCACCTCTTCATCCATCAGGAAGGGATCAAGGTTATAGCAGCTACCGCCAGCCGCCAGCTTCAACCAGCCCGCGTCAATATAATCGGGTCCTTTTTTAAAAGGCACCACTCTCTTGCCCTGACGAGCCAGAAGTGCGGTCAGGCCAACCGAGACCACACTCTTACCCGACCCACCGGCAAGACCAGCTATGACAATTCCTTTTGTCTGCATCTCTTTTTCCACGTCTCTATTTTTTATAACATTTTTCTCAAAACTGAAGCCATCTCAATGTTCCATCTTTCCCTGCAAGGCCCAGGCCTTTGTATAAAGTCCATTCAACCTTTTTTCAAGCTCCAAACGATATTCCTCCAGTTGCTCATCTTGAAGTTCCGGAGGCACAAAAAGGGGCTCACCATAGAAAAAATCGACCTTGGAAAAAGGCAGCGGCAGGGCTGTTCCATCCCAGGAGCCAAAGCGTTTATAGCGGTTGCAGGACCACGTCAAGGGCAGAACCGGGACCCCGGTTTTAGAGGCCAGGATCAAAGAACCTGCCTGTACAATCCTGGCCGGCCCCTGCGAGCCGTCAGCCACCAGAATGGCGTTTTTCCCCGCCCGTACAGCCCTGATCAATTTTATGACTGCCTGCATTCCCCCTTTTTTCCGGGATCCACGTACCGTTTCATTACCCAGCTTCTCAACAATCCGACTGATATACTCGCCGTCCCGGCTGGCACTGACCATGGCCACCCCGGACTCCTTGCGAAAAAAGTAGAGGACATACAGGACCCCGTAATGCCAGAAACTGGCAATGGCAGGATTTTTCGTAGCCTTGATCTGATCCATATATTCCTGTCCATGAACTCTCAGCCGACAGGTGCTGAACCATATTCTGATCAGCCATACAAAAATAAACGGCACCGCTTTCAGCGACACCTTATACCAGAATCCGTCTTTCATCGTCGTTATTCCTCTCTCCACGGCGCTAGCGGCACCAGGACGTCCGGTTGCCTACGCAATCTCAATCTCCAAACGACGCAAGACCTTGATTCGATCCCGCAGGGAGGCCGCCTGTTCAAAGGCAAGTTCTTTGGCAGCAACCTGCATCTCTTTTTCCAGTTTTTTGATCTCTTTTTCCAGATCACGGATAGTGGTATAAACAGGAAGTTCTTCTGCCGCCTGCAGAAGATCCGCCTGATACCCACTCTGATAGCCGCTTTCCTGCGCATGCTGCTGTAGCCCATCCTTAACCCGTGAACAAATGGTGGTGGGGATTATACCATGCTCATGGTTATATTGTTCCTGAATCTTCCGTCGCCTCCCGGTCTCATCAATGGTGCGCTGCATAGAGCCGGTTATGGTGTCGGCGTAGAAGATGACCATGCCGTCGGCATTTCTGGCCGCCCGGCCGCAGGTCTGGGTCAGCGACCGTTCAGAACGGAGAAAGCCCTCTTTATCGGCATCAAGGATTGCCACCAATGACACCTCCGGGATATCCAGCCCCTCACGCAAGAGATTGATCCCCACCAGGACATTATAGTCGCCGTTGCGAAGATCGCGGATCAGCTCCACCCGCTGCAGGGTCTTGATATCGGAATGGAGATAGCGTACCTTGACTCCCAGTTTTTCGTAATAATCGGTCAGATCCTCGGCCATGCGCTTGGTCAGCGTGGTCACCAGCACCGCCTCATTCCGCTCGGAACGCAAGCGGATCTCCTCCAGTAAATCATCAACTTGGCTTTTGGCCGGACGCACCTCAATCCGGGGGTCAAGCAGGCCGGTGGGCCGGATAATCTGGGCCACGATCCGCCCTTCCACCTGATCGAGTTCATAGGGGCCGGGAGTCGCCGAGACATAGACCACCTGCTTGATCCTGGCATTAAACTCCTCAAAGCGCAGGGGCCGGTTATCAAGGGCCGAGGGCAGACGGAAGCCATAATCAACCAGGGTCATTTTCCGTGAGCGGTCGCCATTATACATGCCGTTGAGCTGCGGCACTCCGATATGGGACTCATCAAGAAAGAGCAGAAAATCATCCGGGAAATAATCGATCAAGTTGGGCGGGGCCGCGCCCGGCTCCTTGCCGGTCAGATGGCGGCTGTAGTTCTCAATGCCGCTGCAGTAGCCCAGCTCCTGGATCATCTCCAGATCAAACATAGTGCGCTGTTCCAGGCGCTGCAGCTCAACGAGGCGATTTTCCTGCTGATACCAGGCCAGCCGCTCTATCAACTCCTCCTTTATCGCCGCCATGGCCACCTGCAGCCGGTCGCGCGAGGTGACGAAATGGCTGGCTGGAAAGACCGTGTATTCATCCAGGCGCTGCAGGACCACTCCCCGCAGGGGATCAATCACCGAGATGGCCTCCACCGTATCGCCAAAAAACTCGATTCGGATGGAGACCTCTTCCTCGTGCACCGGGAAGATATCAATGACATCGCCCCGCACCCGGAAGGTGCCGCGATGGAAAGAGATATCATTACGCTCATAGAGCATGAAAACCAGACGGCGCTGCACCTTCTCCATGGCATATTCTTCATCGCGACGCAGGAAGAGATGCATGTTCTTGTACTCATCGGGTGAGCCCAGGCCGTAGATACAGGAGACCGAGGCCACGATCAGCACATCACGGCGGGTGAGCAGGGAGCGGGTGGCGGAATGGCGCATCATGTCGATGGCGTCATTGATGGCGGAGTCTTTCTCGATAAAGGTGTCGGAGGTGGGGATATAGGCCTCCGGCTGATAGTAGTCGTAATAGGAGACGAAATATTCCACCGCGTTCTGTGGAAAAAGCTCCTTGAACTCGGCAAACAACTGGGCGGCCAGGGTCTTATTGGGGGCAATGACCAGAGTCGGCCGCTGCACCTCCGCCACCACACTGGCCATGGTAAAGGTCTTGCCCGATCCGGTGACTCCCAGCAGCATCTGGCTGCGCGCCCCGCTCTTAAGGCCGCGCACCAGGGTTTCAATGGCCTGCGGCTGGTCCCCGGAGGGAGAAAAAGGGGTAACAAGTTGGAAGGGGTTATCCATGATCAGGCAATACTTGTAAGTTTTAAGTTTTAAGATTTCAATTTTAAGTGTTAAGATAGCAATCAAGTTCTCTGAGAGAAACAGCTTATGGTCTGTAAATATTTTAAACTTTAAAACTTTAATTCTCAAGCAATGAATCGTTTTCCCCACCTCCCTCCATTGCCTCTGCTACTTTACAGCTACCTGGCCACCGAGATCCTGGCTCCTTTTTTTGCCAGTTTTCTGATCATGAACTCGGTCTTCTTTCTGGTCAAGCTGATCCCCTTTCTCAATGTGGTGCTTGAGCTCAATATCGGCTTTACCGATTTTCTTCGTCTTTTTTCCTACCTTTTCCCCAACATGTTCCTCTATTCCATGCCCATGGCCGCCATGATGGGTATGATCATCGCCTTCAGCAGACTCTCCAGCGACACCGAGATCCTGGCATTCAAGGCTAATGGCATCAGCATTTACACCATTTTGCCCCCTGTTATCATGGTTTCCATGGCTATTGCCGGTATCACCGGATACTTCTCGATAAAGCTCATCCCCACCGGTGAAATCGCCATGAAACAACTCTTGTTTCAACTGGCCAAAGAAAAAATAGATAAGGGGATCAAGGAGAACGCCTTCACCGAGGCCTTAGGCGATGTAGTGGTCTATGTGCAGTCCATCGACAAAACCACTGGTCAATGGCAGAATGTCTGGGTTTCCGACATGCGGGACCAGACAGTTCCTTCCATCACCATGGCAAAATCTGGTTCCATGGTTGGCGACAGCAGGAAAATGCAGGTGACGATCATCCTGGAAAACGGCAGTCTCAACCGCCCTGACGGTACTTATACTCAGACAGTCACCTTTGACCGTTACCAGATCAACATCCCCCTGCGTATTCCCAGTATTATTGACGGAACCGATGTCACCCAGCAATCCATCAGCTCCATGACCATGGAGCAGTTACAACTAGCAGTCACTCACTATGGCAGAGAGAGCAAACAAGGCCGGGAGGCACTGGTGCATTTTCACAAACGGCTGGTCCTGCCGGTGGGCTGTTTTATCCTGAGCCTCCTGGGCCTTCCCCTCGGACTTCAAGCACGAGCCGGTAGAAGCGCCATCGGCATCCCCCTTGGATTGGGAGGATTTATCCTCTATTATGTTCTGTTCACCATAGGAAAAAATATCGCAGAGGAGAGTTCACACTCCGTCTGGGTGGCAATGTGGTTTCCCAATCTCATCTTCTTTGTTTTTACCGTGCTACTTCTGCGCCAGACCGCCAATGAACAACCACTGATACCCAAGATGCTGAGTAATGCTTGGGCCGCCTTAATTACCAGGTTGATTCCCCCTCTCATGGAAAAATTGCGGGCATGGATCCACCTGCCTGTAAAAAAATTAATAAAAAAATCTACTTTAAATCTACGGCAGTATAACAAAACCCGGGAAGAGCTCCTTGGCCCTGGCCACCTGACTTCCGGTACTGTCCACGGAAACATAAAAAGCATGGCCTGTCATGTCCCTGGATGTGAGTCCTACTCCTGCCGGCATTGCACCATTGAATTTAAAAATGTGGAAATAGCTCTTCAGGCAGGTTTTACCCCCTGTAATACCTGCAAGGGTATTCTGGAGAAGTGTAGCACACTATCAGCTAATGACAAAACGCTCCCCTGAGACGTCCCCCTTTGGCCCATCAGATTCACACATGGGGTTCATACTTGACACTGGGATTCAGGCCATATAAGCTAAAAAAAGAAGTTGAGAAACTCGGCAGAATGCTGTCAGCATTGAAGATAAGTGCTGACGATCAAACACCATAACGGTTTGGCACCTTCAAAGGCACTTACGTCATGAATCACGAATCCTTTCTTTTAGACCTTGTCACCAGCCTGCCGGAGATAAATGGCGCATTTCTCTTTACCCCTCAGGCAGGAATACTTTCCCAGCATATTGATGATTCAATACGAGATTTCGATTCATTGGCAATAGGGAAAAAAATGACCGGCATTGCAGGCAAGGCCTCTGATCATTTTCATGATATCACTCATCTCCAGGCTACATTTGACAATATAATCCTTTCTGGCCGTCTGCTTCCTGAAGAAAAATGGCTTTTTCTTCTGCATACACATGAACTGTCCAGCGGTATGATTCGAATGGCTCTGCAACTGGCCTTGAACAACAGTGTCCAGGAAAGTGATAACCCGGCCACACAACCTGAACCACCAGTTGAAAAAATAGCTGCCATCGAGCCACCCGTCACAAAAGAAATAATTCCCGTCGATATCGAGTCATTGATGGCCCCTGGAGCACCATTGGCCAAGCACTTAAACGCCATGCAGGATGCGCTTGCCAATTGTATCGGTCCGGCAGCAATACCTGTTTTCCAAGATGTCCTGACCGCATGGTGTCAAGAAAACACCCCCGCGCTGAATACCCTGAAGCACTTGATTCCTCTCCTGCTCACAGAGATCGATGACAGTGAGGATATAAAATTTTTCAATAACAATACAAAAAACCTTTTTCCCCAGGAGTAGCATTATGGCCTCTGCCAAAGATTTTGCCCGCCTAGAACAGATCAATGGTGTCGCCAACTACATCCTGGTGCGCGGTGATGGACAGATCATCAGCCAAAACATGGAAAATGCTGCATCCTTTGCTCCAATCATCTCCACTGGCGGCACCCAGTGCGATACCCTTAGCACCGATATGGGCGGGAATCGTTATATCCACCTCTGTATTGAACGTGAATCCGGTAACGATCTTCTAATTTTTTCACTTGGCCGCTACTATCTTGGTATCTTTAAACATCCCGAAAGTGAACGGCAGGAAATCATCGACAATGTGATCTACTTTCTCCAGAATCTCTGATAATAAAGCCTTGATAAGGCATAAGGTCCGGACAGAGTCTATGAAACTTCCATACGCCAGTGAGATGCGTGAACTGGACCGGCGTGCCATTGAAGAATATGGCATCCCCGGCATGGTTCTCATGGAAAACGCGGGTTTAAGCACCGTCTTGATGATGGAGAAGGAGTTGGGGCCGGCTGATAACAGTTTTGCCTTGATTCTGGTAGGTCCCGGCAATAACGGCGGTGATGCTCTGGTCATCGGACGTCACCTGCACCAGCGTGGCTGTGAGCCGATCTTTATCTTTCTGGTAGCCCCGGAGAAACTGCAGGGGGATGCGGCCACTAATCTGCACATTGTCCAGAAGCTGGCGCTTCCTCTACATGTGCTGGACTCGGTGGCACGTGTCCAGACACTTCCCGCCCTCTATGAGCAGCTGATCTCCAAAGGCAAACCCTGCTACGCCATCATCGATGGACTGTTTGGCACTGGACTGACCAGAGAGATCAGTGGCCACATTGCCGACCTGATCCAACTCGTCAAAGAAAATACATTGGGCGCCTCCATTCCCCGGATCGCCGTTGATATCCCCTCCGGCCTGCACGCAGATAGTGGCAGGATCCAGGGTAGCTGTATCTCTGCGGATCATACCGCCACTTACGGTTGCGCTAAACCAGGACAACTGCTCCATCAAGGCCCGGAGCTCTGCGGCAGGCTGCATGTCATTGATATCGGCATCCCCACGGCGGCCTTCGATACACTGCATATTCAGCAGCAATCCGTCACCGAACAGACCTTCACTCTCTCGCTGGCCCGGATAAAACGGAGAACGACATCCCACAAAGGAAGTCACGGCCACCTTCTGGTTCTGGCAGGCTCCATCGGCAAGACCGGGGCGGCCATTCTCAGTGTCAAAGGCGCCCTGCGCAGTGGCTGCGGTTTGGTCAGCCTCTGCTGTCCTCTGAATCTCAATACCATTTTTGAAACCCAGCTTATTGAAGCCATGACCATCCCCCTTCAGGCTTCACGGTCAGCAATAGGCATGGAGGATCTCGCAACTATTGAAGAACAACTGCAAGGGAAACAGGCTATTGTCATAGGTCCAGGACTGGGCATGGCGGAAAGCACGGCCCAACTTGTTCTACACCTCTATCATACCGTGGAAGCGCCCATGGTGATCGATGCCGATGCCCTCAATATCCTGGCACTACATACAGATCAGCTCAAATCCCCGTCTGGGCCCAGGATTTTCACCCCCCATCCAGGCGAGATGGCCAGAATCCTCGGCATCTCCACGGCCAAAATCCAGGATGACAGGATTGAGGCCGCCCGGACGGCCTGTCAACTCTTTGACCAGTCAGCCGACCAGTGCACCGTCATCCTCAAGGGAGCGGGCACGGTCATCGTCTCAGTAGGAGGTGAGGCCTGGATCAATACCAGCGGTAATCCCGGAATGGCAACAGGAGGGATGGGAGATGTACTCAGCGGAATTATCGGGGCTCTGATATGTCAGGGGCTTTGCCCGCACGAGGCCGCCCGCACTGCTGTTTATCTGCATGGCCGGGCAGGAGATATGTTAGAGAAAACGATTGGTACAGGTTACACGGCAACAGAGCTTGCCGACACATTGCCTCAGATCATCAAAGATCTGAGTAATTAAAATCAACAAGGAGTTTTTCATGCTGACAGCCCGTGATATCATGAGCCGTGACATCATTACCGTAACAGAAGAATCAACAATCAAAGAACTGGCCAGGATTCTGACCAGCAACCACATAAGCGGCGTGCCTGTCATCAATGACAGCGGCAAGCTTGTCGGTGTGGTGACCGAGAGTGATCTGATTTTTCAGACCAAAAAAGTCCACATCCCCACCGTTATCACGATCCTTGACTCCGTTTTTTACCTTGAGAATCCTGACAAGATGGGCGATGAAATGAAAAAGATGGCCGGCAGCAAGGTGAAAGACATCCTGACCAGCTCCCCGGTCACCGTGACCGAGGAGACCCCACTGGACGAAATCGCCACCATCATGTCAGAAAAGAATTTTCACACCCTGCCGGTTGTAAACAAGGAGACATTGGTGGGAGTCATCGGAAAAAAAGATATCATCAGAACTCTAATCAATTAAGCTCCTCTCCTCCCATCTTTTTTACGCCAGCCGCAGCAAGGCATTGACAATGGCCACGGCGACCGGACTACCGCCCTTGCGGCCCAGGGCGGTGATAAATGGATAGCTTTTTTGCGAAAGGAGTTCTTTGGATTCGGCGGCATTGACAAAGCCCACCGGCACCCCCACCACCAGATCAGGGCTGATTGTTCCGGCCTCAATGAGTTCCATCACGGCCAACAGGGCGGTAGGGGCATTGCCGATGGCGACAATCCCCACATTGTCATCCGCTGCCATGGCCATGGCCGTCTCTGAGCGGGTAAGCCCTTGGCGACTGGCCCGCTCGGCAACCTCCACCTCTCCCACCCGGCAGATCACCTGGCCGCCAAATTTGCCCAGATACGAACGACTGATCCCGGCGGCTGCCATATTTACATCGGTCAGCACATTCTTGCCCGCCCTGATCGCGGCAAGCCCGGCAGCAATAGCCTGTTCGTGAAAACGCAGGTTGGCCGCAAAGCCAAAGTCGCCGGTGGCATGAATGACCCGGCGCATGACGGCAAACTCCTCCCTGGAATAGTCGTCAACCGAGTTGCCAGTCTCCCCTGCAAATTCACGTTCAATGATCCGGAAACTCTCCGCCTCGATCTCGAGGGGTTTTATCTGCTGCAATATGACCATCTTTATCCCTTTTGAATTTGCATGATATAATTATAAAAGGCATCCACGTTCTTTCCTGTCTGGCCAAAATGGAGATGAATATAGCTGCCCACCGCATTACCCACCTTGAATCCTTCCGCCCGCCCGTCCTCCAACTGATAGATGGTCTCAACATCCGGGTCCATCCTCTCAATCATCGAATAATGAAACTCATGCCCATACATTTTCTCACCCTTTTTCCCCCACAAACAATCCATGCGCAGGCGTGGCTGACGATAACCCAAACGGGAGAGACGACTCTGCATCTTGACCGTTGCCGGAAAGACCCCGGCCATTGCGTGCGTCTTGCCATCGAGATCAATCAACTCCTCACACAGATACATGAATCCTCCGCACTCCGCATGAACCACGCCCCCACCTTTAGCCCATTCGGCAATGGCTGCACGCATAGCCACATTCCGGCTCAGGGCCTCAGCATGAAGTTCGGGATAGCCACCGCCAAGATAGAGGACGTCCATGCCTGCGGGCAGGCTTTGATCGTACAGGGGGCTGAACATGAGCAGCTCAAAGCCTGCCTTCTCAAGGATGGCCAGATTGTCTTCATAATAAAAGCAGAAGGGCAAATCGCGGGCCACGGCCAGTTTCAACCGCCTGCCCCGCACGACAGGGGGAGAGTCAACCTGATTGGTGACCCTGCTGGTGCCCAGAGACAAGAGAGCGTCCAGGTCAATATGCTTCTCAACGGCGGCAACCAGCCCTGCAAGCTGGATCTCATCCAGCGGTGACTCTTCTCCCATGTGCAGGCCAAGATGACGGTCAGGGATCTCAAAGCGGGTGTCACGGGGGAAGAATCCCAATATCCTAGCCTGGCAGGATTTCTCCACGGCGCCGCGGATCAGCTCGACATGACGCTCAGATCCCACCCGGTTAAAGATCACCCCTCTGATCTGCACCTGCGGGTCGTACACCTCAAAACCTTTGAGCACCGCAGCCACACTCTCAGCCGCGGAACGGGCGTCAATGACCAGGACCACGGGCAGTGTCAGGGCCTTGGCCAGAGCCGCGGAGCTGGAGATCCCCCCGTCAAAGAGGCCCATCACCCCTTCCACCACCCCCACCACTCCACCACCCTGACCAGAGAGCCGCCGGTTAAAGGTATTCCGGCAGAATTCCGGACCGCACATCCGCAGATCAAGATTGGAAGAGATGCGGCCCGTCACCATCCGGTGCAGGCTGGGATCGATAAAATCAGGCCCGCACTTGAAGGGCTGCACCGCCAGCCCTCGGGCAGAAAGCGCTGCCAAAATCCCGAGGGTAATTGTGGTCTTTCCGGAACCGCTGGTGGTACCGCCAATCAGAAATGATGGCACACGGGTATCAGAAAAGCTCTGGGCTGTATCTTTTTGTGGCATCATCTCATCATCCCTCTGCTACCCGTCTGAGCAGTAGCATAACCATCAGAAACAGAGCGGAGCCAACAAGCATCAGCCGGTTAGTAATCAGAATATCTCTATCCGCAAGTTCCCGCGTCCGCTCACCCATGGTTGGCTTGACAACTACCTTGCCAAAATATATGGAGCTCCCACCAAGTTGCACCCCCAAGGACCCGGCCACCGCAGCCTCCGAATGACCTGAATTGGGGCTGGCATGGCACAAGCGGTCACGGAAGAAAATCCGCAGGGCACTCTTGCCATCAAGCCCAAGAAGAAAAGAGGCCACCACCAAGAGCAAACCACTCAGACGGGCGGGGATAAAATTGACCACATCATCCAGCTTGGCTGCAGTCCAGCCAAAGGCAATATATCGCTCATTTTTATAGCCGAACATGGAATCCATGGTATTCACCGCCTTATACCCCATGGCGCAGAGGGCCGCCAGCACAACCGGGCTCATCTCCAGAAACGGGGCACAAATCCCTCCTATGACCGCGAAAAAAAGAGGGGCTGCCACCCCATCCACCATATTTTCGGCCACCGTTTCCACCGAGGCCCGAATCACCCCGGGCCGGTCAAGGGCTGCCGTATCCCGGCCCACAATCATCGCCACGGCCTGACGTCCAGCCAGAAGACCAGATGCACCCTCCTGCTGCAGGGCCGCATAAACCTCCCGGCTATGACGGATCAGATCCCGGGCGGCAATGGAGGTATAGAGCAGAAAGACGGCCAGACCATCAACCAGCAAGGGAGAAAAGAGCGCGGCAGCCCACAACAGCAAGGCAACAAGGCCAAGGGTCACTCCCAAGACAGCACAAACCGTCGCCGCTCCCGCCAGCCGTTTGCTTATGAAAAGCATGCGGAAAAACGTCTCCAATCTGACACAAAACCAGCCGATAATCCTTACAGGATGGGGGAACCAGCGGGGATCGCCCAGAAGCAGATCAAGGGCCAGGGCGCAGAGGAGCTGCAGCTCGAAAATCTGAAAAAACATTGAATGCTCTACTGTAGAGGTACGCCGCGCGCGCCAATAAGGATTGGGTAAAATAATTTTTTATGTCTGCATTCGAATTTCTATAAATGCATCCTGCAATGAATATATCAATCATTGAATATTCTGTCCATCCATATGGGCAGCTGCTAGCCAACCCCTTCACGAAGACAATAGTACCGGCAGACGACACAAGACATCGAACTCCGCATCTAATTTCCTTGACGAGTGTGACGGAATTATGAGAAATTAAGGATAGTACTTGCACCAATAAGTCATCATCACACAAGGAAAGGTGACAGCAAGCCGCAAGGCACTTTTTCCTTGGCTCTCTGCCCTGCCTCTGGATTGGAAGCGATGGAGACAACCATTTTCACAGGCTTGAGATCATTGATCTTGCTTCAATGTTCCATAAATAAAAGGAGATATACGATGACAACTTTTATGAATCGGATGATTCATGCTGCAAAACTGGATGTCCATCTTTATGAAGAGGTTGAAGCTGACAAGGGTGCAATGCCCCAGGCCATGGGTGTTGTTGTCCTTTCCAGCATAGCCGCCGGGGTGGGGAGTGTAGGCACCGTAGGGATTGGCGGGATATTGTTCGGAACGCTCGCCTCCCTTGGCGGCTGGTATATCTGGGCCTATCTCACCTACCTCATCGGCACCAAGGTCCTGCCGGAACCGCAGACCGAGGCCGATCTCGGCCAATTACTGCGCACCACCGGATTTTCAAGTTCTCCCGGCGTGATTCGCATATTGGGGATCATTCCGGGGCTGGGCACGGTGGTTTTTGCCGTGGCTTCAATCTGGATGCTGGTGGCAATGGTGATCGCAGTCAGGCAGGCCCTTGATTATACGGGCACCTTGCGGGCTGTAGGAGTTTGCGCCATCGGCTGGATCATTCAGTTCCTGATTATGGCGCTGTTGTTTTCTCTTTTAGGTGGCCCGCCATCCATCTGATGCCTTTGTTGATGGAATAATCAGAAATGTTTCTTTAAATTCCTGTCCGGCATGGCCGGACAGGAATAGTTACTGCTATTTCTTATACCAGCGCCCATTTGCATCCTGCAGCCAGTGGCCGGACGGGGTAATATCCTTGATCTGCTGGGCCCGCCGCCGCCCTACCAGATCATCACTCGTGCCCTGCTGCTTGGCAATGGCCTGGTAAACCTGGAGGCGGTCATTGTTTTCCGCCCCCACCAGAGCCGCCTTTTCCTTGGCCTCCCCGACAAACTGCAGATAGCCCAGATTGTCTTCGCCGATTACGCCCTTATCCTTCAGGGCCACGATCTCCGGCAACCTTGCAGCCATGCGCTCCTTGATGCCATTGGCGGCAGCACTAGCGACAGAGAAAAATAACAGGACAGAAATCAAACCGAAGAGCAGAAAAAACAACCGTTGTCTTTGCATTTTCATCACCAATTGTGTGTATTTTTTTATTTCAGCTTCTCGGTAGCAGCCTTGTCGAGATCGCCGAAGAAATCATCCAGAGCCCGATCCACCTTGATGTTTACATCGATGGTGATATGGATGGGTTTTATCTCAACGGGTGCCACCTGTATCTCATGGCGGGTGCATCCCGGCAGCAGCAACGCCAAGGCCACCAGCAGCAGCAAACTTCTTTTTTTCTTCATCAATACTCCTTTTCCCTCACTGGGTCATTTTATATAATTTCTGCATGCCGCCACCGTACTCCATGATCTTCTCAAACGGCAACCGCAGGTTCATATCAAGACGAATGGGATGAATGATTCCCCCGGTTTCTCCCACCTGCAAACGGGTGAAGCTGCCGAGCTGACTATTGTAGCTGAAAGGTATAGGATGAACCGGCTGGCCGTCAAGCTTTATCTGCAGCAGAAGCTCTTCGCCTCCACTGCTGAGCAGCAGCCTGGCCGAGTTGTAATGGAAATCTTTCAGGGCCTCACCGGCAAAATCAAGTTGGGAAAACTGCGGACTCTCCCTGGGAATCCCGGCAGTCAACAGCCCCAGATTCCCAATACGGATATTGCCGCCCTCACCGGGGGGCGAGGAGAGCAGACCATCGACAAAACGCATCCTGCCGTCGACAACAGCTATGGGAATCCTGCCGTTCAGGATGCCTTCCCCCTCCGCCCGCTGCACACCAAACTGGGCAAAGAGGCTGGCAAGACTCAAGCGGTCACACACTAAAGTCATCTCATAATCCCTGCGGCCAGTACTCAATCGCAGGGACTCGGAAGAGACATGGCCGTCACACCAGGCAAAGACGCCGCTCTCCAGCAGTAGAGAAGAGGGAGATTCTACCTGAAAGGCAAATTTCCCGTCAGCAAAGGCAAGAGTACCGACCTTGGCTGTGGCAAAGCTCAAGGGCTGGGCCGGCAGGCTCCTTGTCTGAAAAAGATCAGGGAGCGCCAGAGAAAGGTTGAGGCCGGAGACTACAATCTCACGCTTGGGCAGCTCCAGGCGCGTGTTGTCAAGCTGCAGCTGCAGCTCCCCGCTCCTGGCACCCCTGGAAAAAGCACAGGCAGCCTGCAGCCCAAACTCACCGGCAAGGGTTATCTCCTGCCTTGCCTTGACAAACCTCCCGAGATTAAAGGCGGTGAACTTCTGCCTGGGTACAGAAAGCTGCAGAGATCCGTGCAGGCCGTTCACAGGCGAGCTGCCCACATTTCCCTTGATCGTGACGCGAACACCCTCCAAGGCCTTGCTGTCATGGCCGCCAGCAAAAAGAATACCCTCTGCCTGCTGCTCTGCCGTAAGCAAAATCCCGCCCAGGTCCTGGCCGTTCAGCATGATCCGGGCAAATTGCAGAGAGCCGGAGCCACTGCCTCCGTTGTCGGCAAGGACACCTTCGCCCTTAAGTTCGGAAACCGTTAATTCAACCGGGGAGTGCAGCGCCAGGCCATTGCTTTCAAAGTGGAATTTACCATCGACCACGGAGAGCGAGAAAAGAAATGGTGGCGTATCTTCAGCCCCGGCGCCATTGAGGCGCCAACTGTTGTTTTCACCTCTCAGCGCGAATTGTTCAATCTCGCAATGCAGATCAAGAGAGCTGAGAGCAAACGGCTTCAGCCCCATCCTGCCCTCGGCGTCAAACTGCAACCGACCGCTGAGATCCTGCCCAAGAAAAGCAGCTATGAATGACAAAGGAAAATCGCTGGTTCCCACCTTGAAGCTGAGTATGCCGTCCGCCACCGCTGCCTTGAGGGCGATGACAAGCTCCTGGCCTTCCGGATGGAGCGTGAGCAAACCAGTCAACGTCGAACTACCGTCTCCCCTGTTATCACTATTTTCCTGGCCAAGCTGCAGGCTGAAAGGCCATTGTTCCATGCGGCCGGACACCCCGTAACGGAGCAGGCCGTTGCTGATGCTGAGCTGGCCGATAGTACCGGGCAAGGAAAAATCCGACTTTCCTGGTGGCTTCACTGTCCCTTCATTTTTGGGAAACCCATCGAGAACAAAGCGGCCATCCCGCCATTCTCCTTGAATCTGCAACCCATCAAGGGCCAGACACTCTACATGTCGGGACAAAAGGCCGGGCAGGGAATAGTTGAGTTGCAGGGAATCAATGCGCAGTGCCGGTTTATCCGGGTTGCCCAGAACAATCGCCTCAAGATCGACACCGGAAATTCCGACTCGACGCACCGTACAGGAAAAAGGTTGATCGGGCAGGGACTTGGCCACTAGATGCTCTATGCTTATTTCCACTAGCGTCGGGAGACTGACCCACCGCACAGCCAATAGGGCCAGCAGTGCCAATGCTCCTGCACTCAGAATCCAACCCAGCCGTTTTTTCACCATACAACTCCTTCCCGATTCGCCAGGGCCCAATTACCCTTCTGCCAAAAGCCACTGTAACAGAAAAAGCAGTGGAATGCTCTCAGGCCAAAGCCTTTTTCAGGGGACAGTTTTCGGCAAGATCCTGCCCCTGACGATAGGCCTGCAGGAGTTCGACAGATCTGGCGGCCAGCAGTCTGCGCACCTCTCTTCTTCTGCCCTTGACCCGGGCGATGGTCATTGAATCGTAGGCCGTTGTCTGGTGGCGCATCCAGGCAATCACTGCGGCCTCGGCGCGTCTGGCAATGGGGATGCGTTCGGTCCTGGCCACTGTGCCGCTGCCCACCGGTGTTGCGTGAGCACTGATTTTTCCCCCGAGAAGTTCGGCCTCGGTCTGATAGCGCGGATGAAAAGCGAGGAAACGGATGACCTCAGCATAGAATTCACCCACATAGGTCTCTTGTTTGGCCTCACGTCTGGAAAGATCGCTTTTTCGCCTTCTCTCATATTCAGGGCTTGATCTCTTGGCCTCAACCTCCTGTTGCGATTCCAGAATATGTGCTTCTTTGGCCCAGATCCCTGTTGCAATCGTCCTTTTGCCTTTGCGCACCTGGACGACCCAAGTCTCGCCCTTAGTCTTGACACATCTGGTTATTGCGGCGTCTCCGGCCGGGAGAAAGATCCAATCCTCGGGCGGATTCAACCGCTCGCCTGATTCTGAAAGAACAGTTCCTTGCACCCGACCAGGCTGAACTACACGATGAATATGCGCCATAATTAAAAAGAGTGAAATGAGGGGAATAAGTGGCCAGATAAAGCGGCGTCGCCCGGAAGGCTATCCTTCCGATATGTGTATTTCCACCGCCCTGATGGCATCGGCGGCAGAACTGGTTATCCCGCCGGTATAGCCAGAACCTTCGCCAATGGGATAGAGATTTTTGATATTAACGGATTCATATTTTTCATTGCGTTGAATCCGCACCGGGGAGGAGGTCCTGGTTTCCGCCGCCAGCAATATCGCCTGACTGGAAACAAAGAGGGGAACTTCCTCTTTCCATTTATGAAAGGCGGCCGACAACTCCTCTACCACAAATCCGGGAAAGATCTCTTTCATGTCAGCAGAAACCACTCCCATTTTATAAGAGGTCTGATGCAGGCCGACAGAGCTGCTCTCACCCAAAAAATTCAGCAGATTCTGGGCCGGGGCCTGCCAGTTGCCTCCGCCTGCGGCAAAGACCTTGCGCTCAACATCCTTCTGAAACTCAATACCCGCCAGTGGACTGGCTGATTGATAATCTTCAGCGTGACAGCTCACCACCAGAGCGGCATTGGAAAAGGGTGACGATCTCTGTGAGTAGCTCATCCCGTTAAGAACAAGCATGCCGGGCTCCGATGAGGCATTCACGACCTCTCCGCCCGGGCACATGCAGAAGGTATAGACCCCCCGCCGGATCTGCCGGTTGGTATAATTCAAGGAATAGGTGGCAGCCCCCAGGCCCGGAAAGTCCTTGTATTTGTCGCCATAGCGCATCAGATTAATCGTCTCCACAGGATGCTCAATTCTCACCCCCACCGAAATCGGCCGCTGCTCAAGGGCAACCCCTTTTTCATGGAGCATCACCACGGTATCGCGGGCCGAATGTCCCAGGGCAATATAGATACTGGAAGCAAGATATTCCTTCTCCCCGTTGATGATAATTCCGGTGGCCACACCCTCCGAGATCAGGAGGTCGGTCATTTTAGAGCCATACAAGATCTCCCCGCCCCGCTCCAGGATATAGAGCCTTATATTGCGAACGATCCGGCACAGGACATCCGTACCCAGATGGGGCTTGCTGATATAGCCTATTTCAGCTGGCGCCCCGAATTTGATAAAGGTCTGTAGGACCCGATTGACATAGCTGGTATTCTGATTTCGCCGGGAAAAGAGCTTGCCGTCCGAGTAGGAACCAGCACCCCCTTCCCCAAACTGGATGTTGGATTCAGAATCGAGTTTCCTCTCTTTTATAAAGCGTTGCACATCAAGAGAGCGTTCCTCTATCTTTTTGCCTCGTTCAAAGATGAGGGGGGTAAATCCATAATCAATCAGTTCAAGGGCCGCAAACATACCGGCCGGACCGAAGCCCACGATTATCGGCCTCTCCTTACTGTCTGCTATTTTCCTCTCTGACTGTATTGCTTCGATGTAAAGCGGGAACTTCTGCTTGTTGGCAAAGCTGTCATCAGTCGAAACAACAAGAGAAATCTTATAAAAAAGCTGTTCTTTATTGCCCAGATCAAGGGATTTACTTAGAATTTTGGCGATGACTATATCGCCTTCCCCTATTTTCATCTTTTGGGAGGCGGCGTGAATATAGGCATTCATGCCGTCTTGTTCGATGGGAATGTGCAGATTGTTCAATATCAAGTCCAAGGGAACGTTCCTCTATATTTTCCATGATCCATGGGGATGATTTCCTGCTTCCCGCAGAATCGCTTGACCAATCTGTGCCATGGCCCCCTCTTTTCGCGGGTTTTCAAAATCCTTCACTGATTATCACCCTCCGTTGCACATTGCTATTTTAATTTCACTATGCTTCAATATAAGATAAAGATGCTACCATAAAATATGAGGATTGTATCATCTCACGATGAGTTGAATATACTTCTCCTCCGTTACCTTCTTGTGACATCACTTCATGCTTTAATCAACACCTGACGCAAAGGAGTCTATTTATGAGTGAGATAAAACAGGGTAAATGTGAAGAATGCGGTAAGGATTATAAGGATATCTTGACCGTCTGTGGCCATTGTGGCTATTCACCCCATGGTTCGTTTACAACCGCGGCTTCCGATCCATACTGGAAATGTGGGAATTGTGGCAGGACCATACAGGTTGCAAATCCTCCTGAAAAATGTCCGGCATGTGGAGAAATCTGCGACTTTAAGAATGTGACCTGCTACGACCCAGCCTGTGGCGGTCCTGGAAATATTGACCCCAGGATTTAAGTTTATATCAACAATATAATATCCACATTCACAAGAAAACTATATCGTCTACCACATTAACACATTCAAAGAACAACTCATCATACACGGGTAGAGATAACAGCCAGTCGTCATTTGTTCTCGGTGTAGATTTCTGGTAAGTCTACTTTTGTGGATTGAGACGGGGGGGAACAACCATTTTTACGGACCAGCATACAACTTTCTTAATCCTCATGCATGGGGCTGAAGATACTTCCCGCGGCAAAGAAGAAAAAATGACAAAGAAAATACGAAGTGGTCCCGTGATCTGTTTGAGCAGTTGGAAAATATACTGGACTCGGTGAAAGGACAAAAAAGAGTTCCGAAAATAAAAATATAATGCCACGAAAAGAAACAAGTACTGCAGATGATGACGGTTGGTAAAGCCAAGCCCTGTGCTGCGATTACTTACTAAAGAAAGCTCACAGCCTTAACAACCGTCATCATCTGCGAGTGGACCGGGAGGGGGGGAGACGAGGGGAAAGCCGCCCTTACCTCTGGCAGAACTCAGGCTCAAACACTAATTATGAAAAGCTGAGGGACCTTTGCCATCGAGACAGCACAGGGATATCAAGCCCACCCTGAATCGCTCCTTTGTAGCAGTAATCAGCGTCCCCTGCCACCACCGGACCCCATTCCGCCTCCACCCGATCCCATACCTCCACCACCTGATCCCATACCACCACCTGATCCCATACCTCCACCGGTTCCCATTCCACTACCGGTTCCCATCATCCCCCCTCTGACAGGTGGCTCTTGGGACAAAGTTACACCCTGTTCCTTAGCTCGCTCTTGCATGCGCAGATGATGTTCATTGCGAATCTGTTCTCGCTCCATAGCTGTTTTCGCAGAATGCATTTTGGCGCGAAATTCTGTTCGCTCTTGCTGGGTCATGAGCTGACTGCCGTAGATTTGATCACGGTCTTGCATCTGCAGTCTGTCCCGTGTCCGATCTTGATCCTGATTTGGGGTTTGAAGTCTGTCCAGCGTTTGCAGCCTGTCCTGATCCTGCAGACGATCCTGGTCCGCTGCCAGTGTAAACCCGGCAGATAATGACATGACACCTACCAAAGCAGAAAGCACTAACGTGTTTCGTTGCATGATTTACTCCTCTCTTGGGTTGTCTGGATACTAACCCCGTGGTCAATGCAACCCGTTCAATGGCCAGGAATGACATCTACAACAACCAGCACGAAGGATTCATACCGGTTGAGTAACATAATACGTATGGTTAACCTGTACATTTACCAGTAGTATCTCTTGAGCAACAAAACTGGATACAATTTTCACCGTACTTAAAGGGTACGACAGACAACTCACACTACTCACTTATGGGTATCTTGAAAAATGGTCTTTTTGTCCAAGTTCTGCATTGTTCATAAAATTTTATCCTCGGAATATCAAACAGATGCCTGCGGTAAAATTTTATTCACGCCTTGATCTTGAATAAAAATCCTAATTTTTCAAGGTACCCTTATGGCATCAACGTAGGATAGTCAGGTGGATTTTGAATTATGTTCTTCAAATTAAACGACCCACCTCCATAACGCCAATCGAAGCGAAAGGTATCCATATAAACAAGTGGCCCCTGCGAATAATTTTCATTCATTACTTTCAGGTAAACCTTGAGGGTAATATCCTGGATCTGATCTGTATGGACGCCGGAAACGGTATATTCCATGGGGCCGTCAGTCGAATACTCCTGGCGATCAAGCATCGGAGAATCCCACAAGACGCTTGTTCCTTCATACAGAGCTACCCGGTCCACCCTGACAATGGTTTGTCCGCCAGATCCGCCCACACCTACGTCCAACAGAAACGAGTCAAGAAAACCACCAACGGGGTCAACCAGAAAGCCGGCAACCTGACCGGCAGCGTCGGCAATTTCCCCGGCGGTTCCAATATTGGAAAAAGCAAAATCCAGGAGACTGAATTCGGTGCTGACGCTGTAATAATACCATTTCCTCCCGCTGATATTAAGGGTGATGCTGCTGAAATCAGCGGCCTCCCCACTGATGCTGTAGATCATGCTCCCTTGGAAATTAAAGGCACCGTAGGTCGTGGTGATCTTATAACTGGGCGCATCGAGAAATCCGGGGAAAGAGTCAACCCTGTTCCAGGCTGCATGCGTAAAGTTGCCCAAGTCCGGACCACCTTCAGTTCCGGCAGGTATTGCCGGAAGGTCTGCAGTGCCGATATTCCACGTAGCTTCGCTCAGAGTGAATGAGGTCTCTTTGGAGAGGTAATGCTCTTTATCGAAATAGACAGTATAGGTGCCGTAAGGGAGGTCACTGATGGAGAAATTTCCACTGCTGTCAGTGATGGTTTCTAAACCCGTTCCCTGGATGGAGACATACACACTTCCCAAGGCACTTCCGCCCGAGGTGACATGACCGGTGATAATTCCTCTGTCAGTTGGTGTGAGAGAAACCGGGCCAAAACTATTGTTGCCGCCATGAATAGTGATGCTACCCTCTGACGGGAGATATCCGAAGGCTGTGATGGTATAGCTATAAGTCGCGGGCATAATTTCATTCAGGAGCAGTCCATTTTCATCTCCGCGACCTATATAGAAACGGGAAGAACCACCCTGCTCCTCCAGAGTCAGTTTTACCCGGTTGGGCGTGGGATGTAATGCTCCCCCCTTCGCATCGACAAAAGTCAGCGCCAAGTCGCCGGGAGGGTCAAGAGTAAGTGTCGAAGCTGCGCCCGGCACGGTTATCTCGGGATTGTCCGAGGCATATCCATATTTTGACAGATAAAAGGTATAGGTGCCATTCGGCAACCGGAAGCTGATCTCGCCATGATCATCGGTCTCATTGAGGAGGATGATATCACGCACTTGGCCGTCGACCGTTAAGATGTTCGGTACCAGGATGCTTACCAGGGCATTGGGCAGGAGCTCAGAGGTTACCCTGTTCTCGACGGTCCAGGTATAGAGACCTGCCCCAGCCGGATAAATAGGAGTACTGTTCGGATAGCGCACCAGAGAGCTGATAGAGTTGTTGCCGCTCCAGTAGCCATTGGGAACGTTAACTGTCATGGTCGGCATTGACGAAAGATATGCCGGAGTGATCAAACCGGAGAAGGTCACTTCCTGATTCTCGCCGGGGTCAAGTTGCCCGATGTCTCCGGAAAAGGTTGCTCCGTTATAGGTCAGGGTCACGCTGGCAGGGCTACTGACTGCCTCACCGCGGTTGAAGACCCTCACCAAAAGCCAGATTTCATCTCCCAATGACGCTATCCCTGGAGATTGAATAATATGAGGAGCCGATACCACCAGGTCCGGCTGCCCTGAAGTAAAGTCGTACCCAAGATGCCGGCATATCAGCATCCGGTAACCGCCGGGTTTGTTTCCACTGTACAATATGGTCGTCCTCCTGCCATTAACAAAGACATGTGGATGCATCTCCGTATCTGTCCCATCATTGATGGCGGCATCCATTTTAGGGATGAGCAATTTCCCGGTCAGGTCAAAAACGGCATACTTGCAACCATTAGTGTTGCGTTCGCGAAATACCAGTCGGACGGTTTTTTGATCATCGATGGTCACCATATGTCCGACAGAAAGGGTATCTACGACCAAGCCATTAACATTAACCTCTTTAGCAACGGTACAATTGCTGTTGAGCAAAAGAAACTTGTAGGTTGAGGTATATCTTGGCAGGGAGACAAGAAGACCCTCTGGCGTGGGCAGGAGCTGGTAAGAATACTGATCGTTGACGTATCCGATTTGAGCAGTGTAATCAACAAGGACTTCGCGGGTACCGTCCGGCGTCCATCTTGTCATAAATGTGCCGTTACTGGTTTTGTAATAATCACTGTACATGAGATACAGCCGATCAAGATCCGGATCATATGAGGCAGCAAAATATTCCCATACACCAGTGCCATTTAGTGGTGCCGGAACTGCCTCCCAAGTCCTTGCATCACTGCTGTTAGTATAGATGCCGCACCAGATGGCTCCATCCGAGAGCGCAACAAAACTGGTGCGACCATCTGCTGTGCGTGTGGCCCAGAGAGCCTTGAACCCCTGGCTATGAAGTGTGCGCTGTGTCAGTACTGCCTCATTATGAAGAATCTGCCCGCTCCGGTTTAACAGATAGTCGTGCAGAATATCTGGTTTGGTAGTCCCCACTTCGCCACCCCATTCCGTGGTGAGTACCTGAACACCGCCGTCTTCCCTGGGAATAAGGGTAAATCGATAAAAATATTGACCATCAGTCGCATTGGTTACAGTGGTCAGTTGAAACGGGGGAATCATGGTCCGACCGTCCAGATTTATTTTCATGAGGAATAGATAGCCGTAATAATATCTCGTAAAGGCTATCCAATAACCGTCCTCCACTTGTACCACCTTGCATTGTCTGAGCTCTTTATCTAAAGGCTCTTCGTCATAACCTTCGTAGGTGAGTGGAATGGGATGAGTGAGGGATGTATTTTTCCAACCGACATTGCTGCTGTTCAGCAGATGATAAATCGCCGGCAGGAAAGCAGTGTTGTTTGCGGCTTTGGCAGAGCACAGAGGGAACAGAAGAGAAATGAATAAAATGCAGCTGGCAATAATAATTACTGCCCGGAAAAGTTGGAAGAGCCTGAGATGATCGGAATGACGATTAATAGAGTTACTGTACATTTCTTCCCCCATGTTGTGAATTATAATCCTCAAGATTCTATCCGGGTCAGGACCTGATACAGAAAATATATAATGCCAACAAGCAATGCGGCTAAGGTTCGTTAATTTTTTTTCAGCACTCCTTTAGGGAATGAAAATAGTTCAAAAGCATTGTGACAAAAAAAGAAACAATCCCCTTGACTCAGAGAAAGAGAGAACAATACTTCTCTCTCCTTAAAAATGAATCTATTTACCCATTATTGCCGGTAAAAACATCGGCCAATAAAAACTTTGAATCAACTCACCATAGCGAAAAAGGGCATCCCCCTCTCCTTCCGGGATGCTGTTATCATACGTTGCCCTGAAAAACAGACCATCGTTAAAAACAAGAAAGCCGTTTGGCCAGCTTGAATCACTTCCGGAAGCAATATTCGAAACCAGGCTTGCATTGCCGGCAGTGCCACTGGTCCTCCACAATTCAGTTCCATTGATCCCGTCGTTAGCACTGAAATACACTTCATTTCCAAATGCTGTAAAATAACACGCATAGCTGTCGCCTGAGGCGTTAATATCCTTGATCATTACCGTTCCACTGGTAGTGCCGTCACTCTTCCAGGGCTCAACACCATTGGTCCCGTCATCGGCCGAGAAATAAAGGCTCGTACCTACTGCCGCCAGATCATCAGGACTGCTGTTGCCGCTGTCATTAATGTCTTTGACCAGCACCGTCCCTACCTCTGTGCCATCACTTTTCCATAATTCACGGCCATTGACAGCATCATCCGCGCTGAAAAATAAGGTTTCCCCAACCAATGTAAAAGACCTTGGATAGCTTGAACCTGATACTCCATTAACATACGGTGTCGAGTCGATATCCTTCACCATCTCTGTCCCGAGCGCTGTCCCGTTACTGCGCCATAACTCATAACCGTTCAACCCGTCATGGCCCTGAAAATAAAAATACCTATCCATAACCACGGGTATTCTGGTGCTGTCTATGTTGACTCCACCAGTTCTATAAGCAGTCCAGATATCTTTAACCATGGAAGTGGTGGCACTATTATAGTCTGGCCCTTCGCATTTCCACCATTCATCCCCAGTGTCACCATCATTGCCGACAAAGTAGAGAGTATTCCCCATGACAAAAGGATATTCAGGAATGCCCCATTCCGTTGAGGGTTGCAAATCATAGACCATAACTGTGTTGGCAGCAGTACCGTCCGTTTTCCACAGGGCAGCGCCGTGGGTTGCGTCATTGCCGCCAAAAAAAATCTTGCCGTCAAGTAAGGCCAGCTGACAATAATGTTCTGAGACTCCGTCATCTGGGCCAGGATAGAGTTCCGTAACCATTGTTGTTCCTGACTCGGTTCCGTTGCTCTTCCACAGTTCCCAGCTACTGGCAGTTTCGTACGCGCAAAAGAAAAGAGTGCCGTCAGCATTGAACAATCCTGTGGGTATATTGTAATCACCTCCAGTATCAAAGGTTTTGACTACCTTCGTACCATTACGTGTACCGTCACTCTTCCACAGGGCATAGCCGTTCGCATTGTCATGGGCGGAAAAGTAGATAGTCCCATTTACCTCCATCAGCTGTCTTGGAGAAACTTCTTGCACTTGACTCAATACAAATCCCGCTTGCGCAAAGGTTGGCAAGCAGATCAAAAACAAAATGAACGGAATAACATTCTTCATAGTTATGCTCCCTGATGAAAAGAGGATAAATAAAATAGGGCATTCCTTTGTATTAGTAATTAAACTTTGCTGCCTTTACACTATAACAGGATTCACATATCACTATAATTTAAGATAGTTAACCTAAAATAAAAGTTATAATATCTTTACATATGAAATATATCATATACACATTTTATATATATATCAAAGCAGATTTACACATTGGCTTATAACATGGAGACACCAGGTTCAACTCTATTCGTTTGTTTTAGTTATAGATAGTTACGTTTTTCAAGTCCATGACTGAGCCTTAGTTTATGATGAGTTTGATATAGGTAAAAAAATGAAAATCAATATTTTTATTTCAAAAATCGAACACAAGACCGGAGAGCAAACAAAAAGGTGCAGCGCTTTATGGAGTTGCGTAGAATCACAAGTTAGCCTCTGAGACCTTTTGATTATAGAGTTTTTTGAATAATTCAACTCGCTCTTTATTAACACCCGCATCCCCATATCCGACTCTTGAGGCTGAGCGGATATGAATTATTTTCTGAGTTGAATCTATCCTAACTTCAAAATCATCCGTAAATCCAAAAATAGCCGACGTAAAGGTAGCTGCAAAGTAATTCTCTTTTTCAGTCCGAATGGTCCCTCCCATATCTTTCACTACATTCTTCAGAATGGCCAAAGGATCAAAAGTGATAACTTGAGGAAGCTGGTTGGGGGCAATTGAATGGTTACTATCATCTTGTTGCTCACTGCAGACGCAATTAGGGGTATCAGGGCATCTCGCCAACCTTCCCGCGACCAAACCAGGGGCTTTTCCTGACCTGGAAATGCCCCCAAGAACGAAGAGCAAGAGAACACAGGCGACGATAAAGAGAGATAAGATGATCAAAACAGTTTTCATATGACCACTTTTTTTTAGAGAATTACGTGAAAGTTGCGGGACTATCCGCATTTTAACCTTTAGTCACGCTTGAACGAGTTATCATGTATCTGGTATCCATACCTTGAGTTCGCTCAAGGCAGTTGACGAAATCAGATATAATTCTTCGGCTGCCAAAGAGAGTCGTTGCGTTTCATCAAATAATTTCTTTAATGACCAAGACTCAAGATCACGTCTTAACTTGCTAGAATTATCAGATACGTAGCCCCACATATGTTGCAATGCGTTCCTGATCCCACCGGCCGTAGGCTGTTCTCTGAGCAGTTCTACAAGCATCCTGGCCAATTCAGAAAATTCGTCACCGGGTTTCATGGTTGAGACATTCCTGCCAATCATCTTGTACCTCGTAACGTCACGGGCCAATACGGAATATTTGTGATGACTCCATAACTGCTGCGCGTTTTCAGGTAGAGGAATACGACCCTGCTCTTTGTTTTTATATTTCGTTTCCAGGAGTTTATATTGATGAGCAGGTTCATCAATATAAACTTTCGGCCACACACCCTTATTGGTGCAGGTCAGCACAGGGGATTTTTCATGAAAGCCGCGCAGGGACATTTCGGCAACAAGCAACTGGTGACGCTTCCTCAGTGACCAACCATAACCGACCCAGCGAATGGTCTCAGGGTGGTTGGCATATCCCTTCTTGCCATTAACAATGATCGATACGATGCCATGAAGCTCACGATGTTCTCCCAGCAGGCTTTGACGATTTAAATATCCAGGATTTATATCCCAAATGCGCATTGAGTCATCTTTCCAAATAGTTATTTCCCTCTGATAACTGATGCCACTATTTTCAAGATTAAAAGAATCCACGGGATGCTATGTAAGAGCAAGTCAAACCAATCCAATGGCTTGATCAAGTTTCCTTTTATCAACATTGATAGTTTTTCGACAATATGAGGAGGGGAAAAGGGAGCAAGCCCGAGGGTTGCACACAATATTATAACAATCCCCCAATTTAATTGATCAACTACGGATAATATGCTTTTCATTGTTTTTCATCCTCATAACTGAGATAACGGGTCAACCCTACTGTTGACTCCTACTTACTCCGTCCTTTCAATATCTCAGGGCTGTATCCTACTCCTGTGCCCACAGAGACATCAATCAGAATAAAGTCAGAACATTCTTGAGCTTTAATAACCAGTGGCCCATGAATGTCAATCCGCGCCTGGTCCTTGGCAAGCAGTTCATGGCTGTTGGCCGACAGATGACCGTCGGTCAGGTACATAAAAATCAGGCGGCCTGCAATGGTCTGGTGGATGACCTCTTTCCCCATCTCCAGATTACAGCGATAGATGGTGGCGTCCGTATGAAATGTGACTGCCCCTGAGATGTTTTGACCCGACGCCACGGGAAAAAGTCGGTTCTGCCATTCCCCGGCTCCATAGGTCTTCTGATCATATGTTGGCGCCAGACCTTTTTGGTCCGGAAAGATCCAGATCTGGTAAAAATGCACGGGTTTTTCTGCCAGATTAAATTCTGAATGGGTCAAGCCTGTACCCGCCGACATGCGCTGCACATCGCCTGCCCTGATCACGGCCTTGTTCCCCATACTGTCTTCGTGGGTCATCTCGCCGTCAAGGACGATGGTCACAATCTCCATTTCCTCGTGCGGGTGGGTTGGAAAACCTGTTCCCGGGGCAACGATATCGTCATTGAACACGCGCAGGGATCCGAACTGAATGTTGTGCGGATCAAAATAGCTGGAAAAAGAGAAAAGCCAGTATGTCTTCAACCACCCAAAATCAGAAAAATGACGCTTTTGAGCCTTGATTATTTCTATCATCTGCCTCCTCTATTTTCACATTTCTTGGTGCCAATTGAAAAAGTCTCTTGTCTGAAGGAACAGAAAATCCCAATAATTTTATGATTTCATCTTGTTACAGCTACGCCAGAATCCCGAGGAAAAATATTCATTCTATCATTGAAAAAGTGTATCATGAATATCCCTTTAATTTCAACGGTTCACCTTGAATTACAAATGATGGATATGATAACGTATTAAAGAGAGACTATATTTATGACGTTAGCATGAACACTTGGCTTAAAGGAATTAGTCAAGCCATTGTTGTTTTAGTTTTAATTTAATGCCAGCCCAATGAGTCGCCAAATGTAATTCTATAGATAGATTTAATTGAATTAGCCGTTTATCTCAGGGGAGAACTGTTATGGAAAACAATTTCCTATCACCTGATGGTCAGAAAAACGGACGTGCACGCTTATCGTTCATTTTCGATTCAATCCGCTATAAAACCCTTTTTATCCTGATCTGCACCTTTCTTGTATCCTTTCTTCTTATGCACACGGTGTCCAAGTTCGTCCTGATGGAAAGCTTCCAAGAACTGGAAGTTCATAGCGCCAAGCACAGCCTGAGAGAAGTTAACAATGCAATCCAGTCTCGACTTGATCTATTAGATACCATCAACCGGGACTGGGCCTGGTGGGACGATGTCTATTCATTTATCGAAACCGGGTCCCCGGAATTCATTGCCTCAAACCTGACCGATGAAACCTTTACCAGTATGAAACTCGATTTCTTGGGTTTTTTTGACCGAGAGGGCAAACCTGTGTCCCTGAATGTTTTTGACAAGAATCTCGGTAAAAAAATCGCGCCGCCAAGTGAATTTATTACCTCTCTGAAGAGTCACCATGAGTTACTCATCCACAAAGACGCACAAAGCTTTCATAAGGGTCTTGTCCAGTTTCCCCATGGGGCTATGCTTTTCACCTCACGGCCAATCCTGACCAGCGAGCAGCAGGGGCCGGTACGCGGAGCGCTTATCTTCGGACGATATCTTGATGACGAGGAAGTGAAGCTGATTGCCGAAAGCCAGCAGATCATTTTGACCATTATCCCGCTTCCCTTGACCCAAAAAACTTCACAGCAAAGGGAGATACTGCAGAGCATGCAGCAAACAGGCAAGCAACTGGCCGTCCAGAGTGATGGAGAAGATTCTATCGCCGCTTTCCTGCAGATCAATGATATTTCCGACCATCCTCTCCTGCTTCTGGAAGCCAAACTGGAGCGGAGCATTTATCAACTGGGTCTGCAGACGAAAAACACCTTACATTGGCTCTTCTTGTTGATGAGCATTGTGATTTGCCTGGTAGTGGCCCTTATCCTTGAGCTGCAGGTGATTGCACCAGTCATGCATGTGATAAAATCAGTGTCGCGCATCGGCAGTCAATCTGATCCCAATGTCAGGATCATCGAACGCGGACCTCTTGAGATCAGGCAGCTGGCAACCTCCATCAACTCCATGCTTGCCACCCTCGCACGATACGCCGTGGAACTGGACAAGACTAACTGCTCGCTTGCCAAGCAAAACAAGGATATCGAGGTTGCAAATATCCAATTGCAGGAAGAAATTACTGAACGTAAAATACTGGAAGAAGAAAGAGAAAACCTGATTTCCGAACTCCAGGAAGCCCTGGCTCAGGTCAAGACATTAAGTGGATTTTTGCCGATCTGTGCAGCCTGCAAAAAGATCCGCGACGACAAAGGTTATTGGAACCAGATTGAAGAGTATATAAGAACGCGTTCCGATGTCCAGTTCAGTCATAGTATCTGTCCTGACTGCGCTAAAAAACTTTATGGCGATTTTCTTGATCTGGACACGAAGGAATAAATAAATCTCGCAGCCCGGTTGAATTCAGAAGGGTCACACCTGCCCACTTCTCGGCGCTTTTTCTACTACAAATTATCAGGCAAGACCAATCAATGCCGCAATAACCAAATGTATTAATTATACTTTAACCAGACGAGATCCGTCGTTTCCAGGAAATCCCCTTTGGACGGATATCCTGGAAACGAGGTGTGGGTGGGGCTGGAGTCGTAATGTTTGTCCCGAACACCCGCAAGTCAATTCCGACTCCAATTATTCCCCTTTGAGTTTTCCGACTTCTCAGGAATATCTTTGTGCAGAATACGGGTTAATCGGAAAGGAGTTTAAAAGAGAGTTTCACACGTGCCCGAAAGATGGCTTCTTTCCCATCCTCACCAATTTTCATATCGAGGGTAACAACTTCTGCAATGCGCAGGTCACGCAGGCTTAGTCCGGCGGCCTTGACGGCATTCTGGGTAGCCTCTTCCCATGAATCCGGGCTTGATCCGACCATTTCAATTATTTTGTAAACACTCTTAGACATGGTATTCTCCTTGGTTAAGGTTTTTGGGGAACTTTTGTTGAATACAAAACCCTTTGAACGTTACTTGGTCTGTTGTAGGTAAATTGACAAAAAATCTGATGCGATATTTTGGAAATTAAGTTGATACAACAGACCATTATAATATTGTATCGTGTAGATTAGAAAAAATGAAGGTGAAATATCCAAAGCGGGCTAACCGCCCGCAACCCAAATGATCGAACAATATGAGCCGCCACTGTTGTATAATGAAAGATCCTCACAAATTTCAATACAACAGGAGGCAGCTCATGAAAGAATTTATAAAAAGATTTTCCGATCTGGTCAAGGGAACTATCAGTGGATTTGACCGAATAGTGTTTAAAGGGCTTGTCCTTCCTTTGATGTCCTCTGTTGAGGTGATGTCTTTTT
>Ga0180732_1000455_pt1 | contig 35574 bp, 26 predicted proteins | sample KR11_01MetaG_FD_148674 | JGI IMG/M metagenome (GOLD analysis project Ga0180732, IMG submission 148674) | Groundwater microbial communities from the Olkiluoto Island deep subsurface site, Finland - KR11_0.1 MetaG | ecosystem: Environmental > Aquatic > Deep subsurface > Groundwater | place...
AGCCATACCCATCGCCATAGCCATTCCAACCGAGCCAATCATCCATAACCAAAAATGCCAGTCAACAAGTTTTTTGAACTTAAACTCAAGATGGGTGAGCATGGGCACCAGAGTGTAGATCACCGAGAAGAGCATGGTGCCGACACCGGTGAGCAGCAGGGCGTGCGCGTGCAATCCGATCACCCATTGAGTGTTGTGAAGTACCACGTTCAAACCGACATTAGCCTGCAAAATACCAGCCATAGCCCCCATGACGAATCCGAACATCGACCCCAGGGTGAATTGTAAAGGCGGTGACATTTTCACGGGGCGGGCTTTCCAAATGGTCATTAGCGTGGCAAAAAGGGTCAAGCCCATGGTGAATATTTCACCCCACGTGATCAACTGACCTGAAAACAATCTCATCCACATAGGTTGAGAGGTATCACCCAACAAGTGGTGACTCCATACCCCCATTGAAACCAGTAAATCGACCATAATAACGGTTTTAACTACATTCGCGCCAAAGAGTTTCCTGCCGGTGAGAAGCGGCACCAGCAGGTACCACACACCAGCCGTATAGATGAGTACATTTCCATCCGCGACCATATCCAAACCCCACCAATAGAGGTTTTTGTAGAGGAGTGCGTCAACTGCCCCCGGGTTAAGCGGATGTCCCAACAACGCAAAAACGCCATACACCAGGATCAGCACACCCGCCGCTAGCAGTACAACTGCATTGATAACTGTGTCGATGGACCCTCTTGCTACTGCAACGATAAATACTGGCATGCCATTATAGTCAAGGTTTACTGCGCCTTTATCTTCTTTGCCAAAAAGCTTCATTAATCTTGGAATACCGAATGCTGCTCTAAGAAATTGACCGACAGTATATGAACCATCATGGTCTTTGCTCAACACAGTTTTAAAAATATTGTATGAGAAGATTAAGATGTTCACCATAATGATGGCCGCCCCCAACATGAAGGCGATACTTCCAATCAACGGAACGCGGTCAAACGCAACGGGCAGAGGCCAATAAAGAGTGTATAAAGCGTTAAATAATCCAAAGAACCCCGCGGCCCAACAGACCATGACACCGATGATTTGCAGCCAGAAGTTAGCTACTACCAATTTGGGGTGTTTGACGGGTTTTTTTACCAGATAGGGCACCAGAAAATAAAACGCGCCGAAAATTGCCATATAAACGAAACCGTAGATACCCACAATGGGATGTGCGGTAAGCATGGCGTAGTAGAGATTTTCGGTGCTGATGTCGCTTCCGACAGGACGGATGTTATTAAGTAAGGTTTCCATACCATGCAGCGAGTTTATATCATATTGCTGCGATCTCATTAACATGCCTTCAAGTCCGGAGAGCAGCATGAAAAGGAGTGCAACCACCGTAAAACGCAATGTCCATTTTTCAATCCAGCCAAGTTTAGCCATGGTAATCTCCTATTTCACTTCGATTGCATCTCTGACAACCATGCCAGAGTGCTTGGGGCCAGAATATTCAGTGGATCGAACATCATACACACCAGTTTCATCGAACATCCAGATGATCGTGTTGGTTCTGCCGGGAAGTACCTGCATCTGGAAGACCATGCTATTGTCTTTTCGGAAAACCCCGAACCCATAGGTTACATCAGTGGAGGTGGCAGCAAATTGCACATATTCACCCTTCTTGATCTCCACCGGTGCCTCCATTGAAATGATGTAATCCTCATATTCAATATTCACTACTTTGGCAGGGGTTACTTTTTGCCATAACTGCCACGATTGCCACGGAACAAGCGTTGAGAGTGTGACTGCATTTACAACGACAAATAAGGCGATAAGAAAGAATAACCAATTTCGCTCTGATTTATCCATCTTACTTACCTCTGTCCTTGATCAAGATGGAAAATACGATAAAAAATATAGCAACGGAGATAACTAGGGTGACATAAATCCACCATAAGTTGTCTGTAAAGTGCATATGAACCTCCTTAAACAATTGTTGAGTTAATTACCCATTACTGATTACAAGGTAGATCTTTTACCTCCTTTAAATTTGTGTAAAACTCTCAGTTCAAATTAAGGTTTGACCAATTGTTGATCAATAAAAACTTGTTTCGAAAAACGGATTTCACAGTTGGCTTTTTGTAAGGTTATTGATAATGAAATGTTATGTCGTAAACATTCCTAATACTATGACTTAAGTCTTATTTGTCTCTAAAATGGTTTTCCTAACCTAATAAATGCATTGAGCCATTAGGAGATTTTGAAGTGAGGTAATTCAAGTTTAATTATCCAGCAAGCAGACACATACTTCTTGAAAATGGCTTTGATATTTAGTAATAATTCGTCAGCCTAGTAGGAACTGCCGATTAAAAAATTAATACCCAATCGAATGAAGGGGGTACAAAATCTGTTACCTGAATTACACGGCAACATAGAATCATCTTTTTATCCTAATTGGCAAAGAATTAAGGGAAACTGTTTAACCCGCAGTCTCTGGTAATTAATAAAAAAACAGATTAAGAAACAATTTTGATCTACAATACACAACAAGCTTTACTAAATTGGTTTATCACCTCTTGGGTGAAAATTGGATTTGATAATACTTTGTATTCTCAGACCAATACCCTGTGTTTTGTTGATTATTCGATTTGGAATGCGGTAACAACCTATAAGTAAACGGTCCTTAGCGCTTTCTAAATTTTAATTACAATCAGGCTCTCAGTTTATGGAATTTGGTTCAATCTTTCTTTGAGTATTGAATAAATCGATTGAATATCCAGTTGTTGTTTCCCGGTCATCTTATCTGTTAGTTTATCCCTGGTTGTTTTTGCCTTTTGGCGCGTGGATTCTTCGGCACCTTCCGCTGTCATGGTTACTTCCAAAACAGGGGCCAAACCCTTCTGGTTTCCCACATGGATCAACAATCGACAAGTTTCAACCACCCCTCGATGGAAAAAATTCATCGCTTCAAGCGCCATGGCTTTTTGCAGCAACAGGAGTAATTCACTTTTTGCTGATTGCAAATTGCCACTTTCGCGATATGCCTCAGCTAAAACAATCCGCGCAGACAAGATTCCCCAATCAGACTCTATCTCTTCACTAATAGCCAACGCTTGTTCATTATAAAGAATAGCATTCTCAAAATCATTTTGGTAGGCCGCGGTTTCACCGAGATTCGACAAGGCGATCGATTCTCCCTCGCGGTCACCTATTTGACGACAGAGTTCTACACTGTTGGTAAAATAATCAATCGCTTTTGGATAATTCTTCAACTCCAAATAAGCTGTACCCACGTTGTTTAGTATCAGCGATTCAGAATAGTAATTTTGATTCGAACGAACATTGATCAATGCCTCTTGGTAATAATTCAAAGCAAGGTTGTAATCACCTCTATAACATGCAATATCTGCAAGAACATTGAGAACTTTTGAAAGTCTACGCCAATTTTCAAGTTTTTCACATAACACACGGCAATCGAGGAGGTTTTCTTCAGCAGTGGATGGATCCCCCAGGTTTAATCGAGCATATCCAAGATTGTAGAGTGAATGAGATTCTTCTTCATTATTTTGGATCAACCGGGACAACTCAAGTGCTTCCAATGCAAAGCTAATGGATGTGGAAGAATTTTTACATATTTTGGCATGGGTTGCCAATGCATTTAAACAAAAAGCTTCTTCGTCCTGTAGGCCAAATTTTCGGGCAGTATCCAACCCAAAATACATACTCTCTACTGCTTTCTCATACTGTTGAATATTAATCCCAAAAAGAGTTATCCTACAAACAAGTTTTGCACGGCAGATCACATTTTGATCATTTTCAGAAAACTTTGCAAGCAAGTTTTCAAATGTTTTTATGCCTTCTCGATAAAGGCTTAGATTTTCAAAATAGTTATTTAAAGGTGTAATTAAATCTTCAACAAGTTTCCATTTCTCGGATTGGATAAACCAGTGGATTGCCATTTCTATATCAGAGAGGATACTTTCAAACCCTTTGTGAAAACTGATTGCGAAATTTCCTTTGAACTCTGTATAGAAATATAAACTCTGTTGATAAAACCAGACTGCGTGGCGTTCAGCAAGTGTCTTTTGCTCATCTTCTGAAAGCGTATATCTCTCACGTATGTTTTGCTTGACAACCCGGTGAAATCGATAATGAGATTGTCCATCCCAAATTAGTAATGCCCTGCGTGAAAAATCCTCCAAAACAGAATCTGTGATTTCGCAAACAACCCGGGCTGCCTGGACAGTGAACGGGTTTTCAAATATGGTTAATCGGAAAATAAATAATCGTTCTTGAGTAGAAAGGTGCCGCCAAACATTCTCAAACGATGCCTGAATACTACGGTGCCGTTCTGGAAGATTTATTGAATTGGAGCTCAGGATTTTGATACTTTCTTGAAGCCCAATCAAAATCTCTTCAACAGGAATCCATTTTGTTTGACAGGCTGCCAGATCAATTGCCAAAGGGAAGCCTTCTACAAGATCACAAATTTTTATGACGTTAGTGGAGAAATCAGGGTTGGAAATTTCAGGAAGACTTTCAACCTGTAAATGAGAATAGAATAGTTTCGCTGCATCTGATTGCTCACCTTCTCGGGTTGACAGGCCGCTCAAAGCCAAAACTTTCTCTCCGACCAAATTAAGAAATGAATACGAAGTAAACAGAAGAACACTATCTGGTGCAACCTCGGTCAATTGTTTTGCCAGGAGGGCTGAAATTTCAACGTCTTCAACATTATCAAGCACCAACAGCGCAGAGCGATTAAGAATCCAATCTGATAATTCTTGCATTGAATTCGATGTGTGCTCTATACTGTTCCCTAATGCGATCAGAATTGTTGAAGCAAGATGTTCCAAAGTGAAACACCCCGCAATAGATACAAAATAAACGCCATCCTTAAAAAGAGCGTTTTGAAGGTTGACCAGTTCTACTGCCAGTCTCGTTTTACCAGATCCACCAGGGCCTGTAATCGTGATGACTTTATACTCCGGATTAGTTATCCAATTTTCCAAGACCATTATTTCATTTTCACGACCAACAAAGGGGGTGGCATAACCTGGCAAATTCTTCAATATCGAGATCCACGGTTTTTGAATTTTGCCGGAGGATAAAAATTTTTGAATATCTGAATACGCATTTTGAAGAAGCAATCCGGGTTCAAGATCAAGGCTGCTTTTTAGATAACGAACAGCGGAATGGTAATGACTTAAGGCAACGTTTGCCAGGGAGGATTGAAGAAGTATACGGATCAATCGAGCATGGATATCTTCATCCCAGGGGGCAATAGTCAATAAATCTTCAGCAATTTTTCGTGCTTGCACCCATTCGCCGCGGGATTCATAATATTTTAGCAAAATAGAATACCCAGACACTTTAAGTCGATTAATTTTTTCTCGTTTCAGTATCAGCCAATCTTCAAACAAATCAGAATCCGGAAAAGTCAACAAAGGGAGAATTTCGCCATTAGCAAAGCTCATGGTTTTTTTGAGTTGATAAATTGGAAAACCACAAGCTGACCGTCCGTTGTGGTGATCCAACAAAAATTGAATTTTATTTTCAAACGCCAATATATCAACTTGAATGGCAACATTCTCATTCAATGCCAAAGTATCTCTATCGCTGGAAAATATTTCAACATCTTCGATGGTTTCTGAAATCGCCTTCTTAATCGTGGTCAACGCCTGCCGCAGATTGTGCAGCGCCGTCTGATCTGGAACATCTGGCCAGAAAATCGATGCCAATGAACTGCGGGTTTTCAACTGATTTTTTTCAAGTAATAGATAAGCGAATAATCCCCTGGCTTTTTGTGAAGAGATTTCAACCAACGGGTACCCATTAATACTGATTGAAAAATCGCCAAAAAAATTGGCTTTCAAAGTCAGTTCATGTGATTCGATTTGCTTCAATGTCAATTCTTGCTTTCTGTTTGACGATACTTTGACGGTGATTTTTTATGATGTTCTCATAATGAGAACTCAAAACCCAAATATCCATTTTCTAGTTGATAAGGCTGACTACCATTCATTCTTGTTGCGCATCTGGAAAGTAAAAGAACAGAATGGATGTAAATGGTATCTGTCGCTCGAAAACCCATTAACGCGTGAGCTTATCAGTTTTCAGGATCAACATACATTTATTAATTATTTAACCCAATTAATCGAAAAAACACAAGGTCTTTCATACAAAGATTATAAAGGAGATGAGAAATGAAAAGGAAACTCATTAAACTGGTCGCATTTTCGCTATTGGTATTTTTGTTGGGGTGTTCAAAACTTCAAGCAGAAGCACCAACACCTGTGCCAACGGATAAACCTGTTACTGCGTCGATTGAAGAGATTTCTGTTCCCACATCCACATCCGCGCCAGTGGAAGAAGTTGCCGCCCAACTCGCAACAGAAGAACCCACTGAAGTGGCCACTGAAATTATCCATGAGGCTATTCCGGGTAATTCTAAATACTCAACCACCGAAAGAATTGATGATTGCAGCACCGGAGAGCGCGTTGCTTTAGGTGCAACAACATTGATTGGCTTTGGCTGTGATAATTGGGAAAAAGCCAAATTGGAACGTCCGGCGGATAAACCGAATGGCACCTACTATCCAGTCATTGATATCGTGCGTGCCGAGATGGGGACGAATCAAGTGTGGATGTTTGCCAAAATCAATCTCTATAAAGACGCAGCGGGTCAACTGCCCCCTGAATTAAGCCTGGGCTTCGAAATTGATACTGATCTCGATTCGCGCGGAAATTACCTGATTCTGGCTAAAGGGTTGAACTCAACGGATTGGACAACTGACGGCGTTCAGGTTTGGTGGGACCAGACCAATGATGTTGGAGGTGCAAAACCTCATGTGCCTGATGGAACGGTTGGCGACGGCTACGAAACCCTGCTGTTTGACGCAGGTCAGGAACTGGATGCCGACCTTGCATGGGCGAGGATCAACCCCGAGAATGGTGCAAGTGTGGAATTTGCCTTCAAACCTGATCTGCTGCCTGAAAACAAGGTTTTTGTTTGGTGGGCATGGGCGACATTGAAAGAAGTTTCGCCGGTTGACATGGAACTGGTCGACAGCCAGAAAGACACTGAAACATGGATGTTTGATAACACTTGCAGCAAAATATTTAATGGTAAGCCGAGTAAAATGATCGTCAATATTTGTGAGTTTGTTGTGCCCACGCCAACACCAACACCAACATCCACACCTGCTCCAAACGCTCCAAATGCAGGCCCTGTTTGTCCTCCAGATTATTCCTGGGGATGGTATAGCCCTGCAAATAAATGGATGTGTATCCCCGATCATATTAATTAACAAAAAAGTCATAACCTAAATTTTGAACTGGTAACCAATCAAAATGGTTACCAGTCTTTTTAAATTATGGTAAGTTTGATTATTCAGGTATTTACGCTAAAATAAATTTTATCCTGAATCAAACTGAGGTACGAATGTATTTTCTATTAGGCATCGACGACACCGATTCTCCGCCCGGCGGGGAAGCAACCAATGCGACGCATGACACAGCCGCCCTTGCCTTCAGCCTCGGTCAAAAGTTGGATTCCCTGGGGCTGGCAAGACTGCTCAATGTTTCGTGCCATCAATTGTTCCTCCACCCTACCTTAGTCTATACTACCAGTAACATTGCTTGCTGCCTCCTCCTCGATAGTGATGCGCAAAAGATTCGCGAAATTGACATGACCACGCGATTAACTTTGCGCAGTCAGAGTGCTGCAAAAGCCAACCCAGGATACGCACTGGCAGCCTGGAATCAATTCGACCCTGAGGTTGTGGCATGGGGAAAAAACGCACAATTCGTTGAATTGCAACGCATGGATGCCATAAATCTTGCCAAACGATGCGGCATTGGCGTCGCAGGAATTTCAGGCAGCGGTGCGGGTGTGATTGGCGCGCTCGCAGCTATTGGCCTGCGATACGAGGGGAATGACGGTGTCATTTACTGGATGCCCGGTTTGGATAAACTTCACGGCGTGCATACATCTATTGAAACCAACCAATTTATTCAATTTGCGAGTATCGAAAGTGAAAACCTTAAACATCCAGCGCTTGATGACCGCATCCATTTCAGTGCAAACAAAAAACCCATACTCAAAGGAGGGCGGATTGTGCTTCAAGTTTCACGAGCAAAAAGGGGTGCAGAATACGAGTGGGAATCATAAATGCATATTATTTGAGGACTTTTAGATTTTATCTTTTTGTGGCTTTAATCGAAAACATCAACGGGATGGGCTTCTGCCCATCGGGAAAATGATAGAGTCCGTTCCCGTCAGGCACGAGAAACGGCAACTGTTGATAGACACTGAATGGAAACTCATGCAAAAATTCGATCTGCAAACCGTTTTCGATGAGACCGGTGATAATCTCTGAAAGTGTATGATTCCAGCCGATTTCTACTTTTGACTGGATTATTGCTTCACGATCTGCATAAGAGCCTTCAACATCAAAGTGCATGGCTTCTTTCTCAAAATAAGGATAGCGGTACTGCAAATCAGGCGAGCAGTCATCAAACACCAACGCGAAGGGGTGAAACTCGGCAATGTATAAGAAACCACCCTGCTTGACGTAAGAAGCAGCGATCTTTGCCCAGCGGGGAATATCTGGCAGCCAGGTTAAGACACCGTAAGAAGTGAAAACAATATCATACTGACCTAAAAGGTTCTGTGGCAGGTCATAAAGATTGGAGCAGATAAAACGAGCATCCAGATTACAGCGTGAGGCCAGTTGCCTGGCTTGTTCAATGGCCGATTCAGAAAAGTCCATGCCGGTGACATGAGCCCCCAGCCTTGCCCAATTGAGTGTGTCCTTGCCAAAATGACATTGCAAATGAATCAGGTTTTTTCCTTGCACATCACCCACTTCTCCAATTTCCAAGGCATTCAATGCGTTTTCTCCCGCCACAAACTTCTCTACTCCATAAAATTCAGAGTTGACGTGAACAGGAACCCATTCTTCCCATAGTTTTCGATTGTTTTCCATGTAGCTTTGGTTAAGCTCGTCTGACATAAATTAATCCCTCCGCGTGTTGGAGGGATTTTACCATTTTTCGTTATCGGGCAGAAAGGGCTAATCTCGAACACCGCTCAAGATAACTAATTCAATTTGATGGCTATTATGTGGATATTTGCTGCGGGTTTTCCAAACTGGAAGATGTATAGTAAACCGTTTCTGAAGCTTGCTTCCAAAAATTGAACCCACGATGCAAAAACGCGTAGATCAGCATTGTAAACAAAAGACGATCTAGTTTGACTCCGATGTCTTGCCTTAAAGATTGTCTGAACGGTCAGCTTTGTGGTGATGAGGTCATCTGGAAACCAGTTAATTCAAGATAATGATGTAAAACAATCGGTCAAACAAAACAATCTTTTTGAAAATTTTTGAACCAGTAGAACCGAACAGGAAACTCGTTTTTTCGTCCAATCGTAATAACAGAGAGTGCCAAAATGAGAAAAATATGCTAAAGTTATATTAGTTTCGCATATATCACCCTGTTGGGATAATATATTGGTATAAATTTTTAACGCAGTTTTTAGCAAATACCTAATCCTTGTTCGCTTTAATGATTAACAACCACGGAGTCGCCATGATGAAATTTAAACCCAAATTTCAATTTTTGGTCATCTTTTCGATTTTAATAACCTTGTGTTTCTCAAGCACGAACCTGGTTCTTGCCCAAGGTTCACAATCAATCACTGCTACCGGTCAAATTTGGCGCCCAGATGCAAGCGATTTTTATAATCTGCCATTTACTCTAGCCTTCTCTCCTGCCGGGGGGGATGTAAACGGTGGAGTCAATTGGTATCAGGAATTCACTGAAGCTGACGGCAGCATAATATCGATAAACACAAATTGGGTTTTTACAGGAACTTTCGCCGGCGGGGATGGTGGAACAGTCACAGGCACGATGAGTGGAACCGCTGAGATTAAAGGTTATCCAACCTTCTATTATTCAGGTCCATGGCGCGGTAACCTTTATGCCAATGGTATAGGCGAAGGGGTTTATGACGCAACCGTCCAGGCTGCAGGAGAAAGCAGTTCTGGTCAATTTACGTGGGAAGTAAGTTATCCAGCAGATGCGTTTTCTGCTGGATTGAACCAAAACATTTCCGCGGAATATATCACTGCCACTTATGGCATCACCGTGGCCAATGAGGCTGCCCCTGGTGGCAAAAAACCCTGGACTGATCATGAGTTAGGTCTTTTGAATGATGTGCTCAAGGAACTTCCCGCAGCGTTTCTTAACAACATTTCCATCACATCAATTGTGAGAGCGGTGGAATACATCGATACCGCTGGACAACCTGATCCCACCACTTTCGGGGTATTCCGCCCCAAATCGAACACGATCGAGATCTTTGATTTTGCCACCACTGCTTTTACCTTTCAAGATGATCCAAACGGGGATAAAGAGTTCAAGGCAACCATTCTGCATGAATTAACCCATTCTTTGCAGTACAAAAAAGACGAGTATTCTAATTTCGACAATCCCTACAAATCTCCCTTGTTGCAATCCTACATGGATGCGACAACTCCTCTTACAGCCGTTGACACGGGAATATGGGAAAGTGGTTGGACCTATTTTGAGAAACGAGGTGAGGGAGGCGGTTGGAAATCATTTGAAGATGAGGCGAACCAATCCCCAACTGATTATGGCAGAACAGATCCATTGGAGGATATGTCCGAATCAGTCATGATGTACGTCTATGATCCACAGCGTTTGAGGGATAATTCTCCACTGCGTTACAACTTCATAAAAGATCAAATATTTGGAGGAGCGGAATATGAAAATGGCACCCGCAAATAGGCGCACCCTGGGAATCACAATGGCGTTCCTTGCGATCTTTGCTTCCATGCTTGCGTGTGGCTCCAGCGACAACAACCTAAACTCTTCCAACAACGATTCATATGATGACACAGAAGCCGGCAACGAGGCGTCTGCTGAATGCATTGATGGTTTGATCATTGGAGAAACCACGCGTGATGAGATCATTGAGCAATACGGAGATCCGCTCAACGCTGGTGAAGAGGATGCTTATGAAACCATGCTCTATTATTCAGATTTTCCGGGGCAATATTCATCCGTCATCGTTGAAGATGAGGTGGTCATTATGGCCAACTTCATCCTCGAAGACGGCAACGACCTGGGCTTGTCTTATGTGCTCTCAATGTTCGGTGATCCTCAAGAAACAACCTTCAGCAATTACCTGCAGGGGAGCTTAACCTATTTGTATCCCAACCAGGGCAAAGCCCTGGTGGCTTCCCCTGAAACGGATGTGGTCTTCATTTACCAGTGCTTTGAACCGATGTCCTTAAAAAGATACATGGATACCTGGGGAAGAAATTTACCCACGGATAATCTATATCAAAAATAAATAATTAGTAAACCAACACCCTAAAAATCAGGTGTTGGTTTTTTGTTACACAAATTGATATGTTGGAGAACAACTTACATATCCTGCTGATAATACGATTATTTAGTAAAATTTTATGTAAGGTTTTAGTAAACGGGCGGAGAGGGTTGAACCTCTCCGCCCGGGGTGGTTAACCAAAAGGTTAACTCGATTTAATCTCGATCTTGTGAGTCTGTTTGGCTGCTGCCGGTGTTTTGGGCAAGGTGATGTTGAGCACGCCGTTCTTGAAATTAGCCTCAACCTTGTCTTGCTGAATTTCGCTCACCAACGGAATCGTTCTTTGGAAGGATCCGTAAGACCTTTCAACCCGATGAAAATTTTTTCCTTTTTCTTCAACGTCGTTTTTCTTTTCACCGCTAATGATCAAAGATTCATTTTCCAAAGTAAGTTGAATGTCTTTTTCTTCCATGCCAGGCAGTTCAGCGGTTACTAACATAGCCGCTTCGGTTTCGCATACATCAATACGCGGCATGAAGTCTGACAAAGTGCGCACGCCGGGTACTGAAAGCAGGGTGAAGGGATCATTGAAGAACTGGTCGAACATGCGGTTCATTTCGTTCTGGATCGCCATCACGGGGGTTTCGTTTTCGCGCCGGGCTGGCATTGTATTGCCTCGGCGCCGTAAAGGAAGAATGCTACTGTTCATATTGACCTCCTTATGGTCACCTAAAATTATTGATACTCCATTTATAAAAATGAAGAATAAAAATTTTGAAAGAGAATTATCAGAAGAATGTTAAAAATGTAAAAATAACCAATAACCGGAATTGTGCATCAAACTTTTTGCAATAAGAAATTTTGATAGACAATCTCGCCGGTTTGGAATCCTTTATATATCCATGTGTCTTTATTCCCTGCAAATTCTCGCAGTAATTTGTGCAGCATTTTCGGAACACCGCGCTGAATATGTGCAAACCGGCGGCCATGGTCAGCATCTAAAGCCTTGATTACATTGGGGGTTATATTCTCATGAGTGATAAGTACCATCCCGCTTTGTTTTAGTTGTTCTTCAAGCTCATCGAGTTGTTCAAGATTACGAAAATCAGCAAACATGAAATAACCACCCGGTTTCAAGACACGCTTGACTTGTGCAAGGAAATCCACCATCGACCCATAACAGTGAGAAGACTCCACATTCAGTACGATATCAAAGCTCTGGTCGTCGAAAGGAAGATTTTCAGCGTCGCCAGGGACAAAACTCAGTCCTTCAACGCGATAATGTTCCAAACACAGGTTGACGGCATTGTCTGAATAATCCACACCGACCACACTTGCCGGATTAAGGTAGCGTTTGATGTAATCCGCTCCACCACCCCGCCCGCTGCCCACTTCCAATAGCTTCAGTCCGCGCAATTCTACTGCACCTGCAACGTAATGGTACAACTGAATACAGGTGCGGTTTATCTCATCTTCCGCTTGTAGAACTAGATCTGCTGTTGCATTATCGGGGGCATAACCGTAATTCATGAAGGTCCAGTCTCGTTTTTGATAGCCAGAAGCCATAAGCTGGTACATCTGTTTACGAGAAGATTTTCTGAATTTTGGAAAAAGGTCACACATTTTGGTGTAATACTTGGCTAACATAACTCTCCTGAACACTGAATATTTTTAACCGATAAGTACCATAGGATATGGGAAACATAGCTCAATATAGAAAATCGACTGTGTTAATCATTCCAGAATTTCTGGTCACTTCGAAACCAACTCCTTTTCAATTATACAGTTAGAAAAATATCAATGACTATAATTGACATTTTAGTTTGGGCAATTCATAAACGGCGAGAAAACAAGGTTTTGGAGAAAGAAATATCAGAAGAGGGTAAAAAAAGGATCTTCCACTGGTTGAGGGGGGCAACCAGCAGAAGATCAACATTATTATAGCAAATTTTTGTAAATCAAATATTAAATTGTTAGGAAATCTGCCTAATTCTATTCACTCAGAATGATGCGCCCATCCAACACAAGCGCGCCCTCACCCTTTGCGTGAACTAACAGCGGATTCACTTCCACCTCAGCAATTTCCGGGAAATCCAGTGCAAGCTGACCCAGCCGCTGGATGCATGAAACCACTTGAAAAATATCATTGACCATAATTGACAATTTAGTCTGGGCAATTCATGTACGGCGAGAAAACAAGGTTATGGAGAAAGAAATATCAGAAGAAAATTAATAAATGATCTTCCACTGGTTGATGGGGGCAACCAGCAGAAGATCAGCATTCTTAGTACCCGCATTCCACATCAATTAATCATAAAAAGGAAAAAACCTGTATAGATTAATTCTGGTAACTAACTGAAAGGTACTTTTTCATATTTGATGGGTATAATGAAAAAGTAAAATAATTATTAGTTTTACACAATTAGAGGTACACATGAAAATTAAAAGATTCCTGATCGTGTTTACATTCATCACAGCTTTGTTTTTGATGGTATCCGTCTTAAACATTTCTACTGCAAACGCCGTAGTCACCAAAAAAACTCCCAGCGGATTACTCAAAACACCTGGCGCGATGGCAACCCAAAATGCTATCAATCAGGCTGCCGGAATAGATGAAAATCCGCATGGAAAACCGGTGAATTATCAAGGCGTCATTACTGCAATTGATGATGCAAGTATTACCATTACCTTAAAGGATCAATCTTCTGTCACTGTTGCCATTATAACTGAGACAATCATCCGCTATCCAAGAGGCCAGGCTGCTGAAGACCAATTACTGACACCCGGAATGACAGTTATGGTCCACGCAATCCTCGGCCAGGATGACTTGCTTACAGCCCGGCGCATCATTCTCATTCCCAAAGCATCACCAATTGAAAATCCGAATGGAAAACCGGTGAATTATCAAGGAGTCATCACTGCAATTGATGATGTAAGTATTACCATTACCTTAAAGGATCAATCTTCTGTCACTGTTGCCATTATAACTGAGACAATCATCCGCTATCCAAGAGGCCAGGCTGCAGAAGACCAATTACTGACACCCGGAATGACAGTTATGGTCCATGCAATCCTCGGCCAGGATGACTTGCTTACAGCCCGGCGCATCATTCTCATTCCCAAAGCATCACCAATTGAACAAGATTTGGATGATTAAGCAGTATTGGCAATGTTAGCAATCACGACACATTAGGTAATGTGCTTGTGCCTTGAACAACGATATCAATTCCGCAGGTTGCAGTGAAATTCGCATCGCGGGTCAACCTAAAAACTTTCTGCTTTTTGTAGAGAGTTTTTGGCTTATAGCAAATTTTTCCAAATCAGATATTATATTGTTAGGAAATCTGAATAATTCTATTCACTCAGAATGATGCGCCCATCCAGCACAAGCGCGCCTTCACCCTTTGTGTGAACTAACAGCGGATTCACTTCCACCTCAGCAATTTCCGGGAAATCCAGTGCAAGCTGACCCAGCCGCTGGATGCATGAAACCACAGCGTCCAGATCTGAGGCGGGTATTCCGCGGAAACCTCTGAGCAATTTACCCGCGCCGGTTTCGTTAATCATCTCAAGTGCTTCTTTTTCACTAATGGGTGCAACTCTGAAAGAGACATCTTTGAACAATTCAACATAAACGCCGCCCAATCCGAACATCAAAAGTGGACCGAAGCCGGGGTCACGCCGCATGCCGACAATCACTTCCTGTCCGCCACCAGCCATTTGCTCGATCAACACACCTTCCAGTTTGGCTTCAGGCATCTTACGCCCGATGTCGATGAACATACGTTCATAGGCTGCCATGACATCAGTTTCGTTTTGCAGGTTCAGTTTAATGCCGCCAACATCTGATTTATGCAAAATCTGCGGAGAAACGATTTTCATCACCACCGGAAAACCAATTTCCTCTGCCAGTTTGGCAGCAGCCACCGGATTTGAGGCCAGACCGCCTTTGATCATCGGAAGTCCATAAGCCGCCAGGATGGGCCGTGTCTCAGCCTCACCAAAGACTTTTGATGCCTCTGGTGCTCGTATGATTTTTTCCGCGGCGGAACGATCCACGTTTGTGAGCGGTGTGATGGCTTCGATCTTCTGGCTGCGCCAATCGGCGTAATCCAGCATGGCTTTTAATACCCTGCCCATTGATTCGGGGTGAACAAACATGGGCATGCGGTTGCCTTGCAGCACCAGTCTGGCTTCGGTTACTGATATGTCGCCCATAATGCAGGTCAGCACCGGTCTTGTCGAGCCTTGAGAGGCATCCACAATGGCCTGGGCAACCCCTGCAGGGTTCACCAAAGATTGCGGTACAAGCATGGGAATGACGATATCCACATTTTTGTCTGAAATAAGTTGTTTGACCGCCATTGCATAATCAGCAGGTTCTGCGCCGCCCAACATATCCACCGGGTTGCCTACCTGCGCAGCCGGATTGAGATGCTGACGCAGAACCTCTCGGGTATCCGCTTCGAGGTCTTCAAGGAAGATGCCGTGGGCAGAAAGTGAATCCGAGGCCAGGGCGGCTGGTCCGCCGGCATTAGTGAGGATGACAGCCCGCTTGCCAGTCGGCAGCGGTTGAAAATCCAGACACATCGAAACATCGAAAAGCTCTGCCACGGTGTCGACTTCAATCACCCCTGCCTGTTTAAAGGCAGCCTGGTAGGCTGAATAAGAGCCCGCCAGCGAACCTGTGTGTGATGAAACCGCCCGCGCTCCCGCGCTGGTGCGTCCGGCCTTGAGCAGCACAATCGGTTTTTTGCGCGAGACTTCGCGCGCCACTTCGAGAAAACGACGCCCGTCACGTATTTGCTCAACATAAGCAGCGATGACCGTTGTGTTGGGGTCATCGCCCAAATATTCAATGATGTCCGTTTCAGTCACATCCGCTTCGTTACCAAGGCTGAGGAAGTGTGAAAAGCCAACTTTCTTGCCCTGTACCAAATCCACCACGCCGCCGCACACAGCCCCTGACTGAGAGAGAAAACCAATGCCGCCTACATCAGGCAAACCGCTGATGAAGGTGGTGTTCAATCCATTATGCAAATTAACCAGCCCGACGCAATTGGGTCCGATCAAACGCATTTGATAATCTGCGGCGATCTTCAAGCATTGGGTTTCCAATTCCGTGCCGCCAGCGCCGGTTTCTTTGAACCCGCCTGAAATGATCACTACTGCCTTAATTCCGCGTTTGCCGCAGGCTTCAAGCGTTTCAGGTGTTGCCGGCGCAGGTAGGATGATCACAGCCAGATCTACCGGGTTTGGAACGTCTGCAATATCTGCATAACACTTGCGCCCCAAAATATCTTCTGAACCGGGGTTGACCGGGTAAATGCCGCCTTGGTAGTTGTAATCGATCAGGTTCTTTAAAATACCATGGCTGAGCTTACGCGGATTGGCTGACGCGCCAATCACAGCAACGCCAGTGGCTTCAAAAAATGGACGCAGGGAAGAGGGCATGGAATGTCCTTTCGCAAACAGGATGGGATTGTTCTGGGTTGATTATAACAAGGTGGCTCAATGAGGTTAAGGTTGAGCGATGGGTTCTGGCCAGGCATCCATGTAAAAATTCATATACTCCTGCACATGGGTTTGCCAATAATTTCGAGTATGGCTGCCAGGATAGATATGAAATTCTGGCCGGATGCCGTTGGCCAGCAGCACTTTGACGTAATAATCAATATCGGGGGCTAGAGAATCCTGTTCGCCGCGGTCAAGGTAAATGCGAGGGAAATCTTCAACGGTATGGGTCTCAAGCTGTTTTTGAACCCAGTTGGAATCGCCGAACATCAACCCGTAACTATGACCGCCTAAGGTGCCGAAGGAATCAATGTAACGCATGGCGAGTTTGATGGCCCAACCACCTCCGCGTGAGATACCGCCAATGGCCCGACACTCTTTTAAGGTACAAGTGGCATATTTGGCATCCACCCAGGGGATCAGATCGTTGATCATGGCATCAGGGAATTTGGAAATTGAGTTGTCTTCAAGGAAACGTTCTTCAAACGGAAAAACCATGATGAATGGCGTCTGGCCCTTACTGATGGCCAAATCAGCGATGCCGTTGACACCCAAGCTGGACCAATAAGTATCATCCATGCCCTGCCCGTGTAACAGGTAAAGAACGGGGTAGTTGCCAGTTGGGTTGTAGCAGGGCGGAAGGTAAATAGATACAGGCATCGACACGCCAAGCGCATTGGATGGTACCGATATTTTATTAACGGTTCCACTAATCTCGGCACAGGGGGTTGCTGTCGCGGTTGCAGTGGCCGTGGGAGTCACAGTGGGTGTTGCAGTTGCAGTTGGAGTGGCTGTAATAGTGGCTGTGGCTGAAGCTTCTGGCGTATGCGTCAGAAAAGGAGTTGGGGTTGTACTCAAGCGCAAAATGGTTGAACTTAAAGCACATCCACTGATTAGAATGACACTAAAGATACCGGTACAAACAGTGAAAAATCTCTTCTGAAGAGTGCGATTCATATCTTTGGAACCTCGTTTTTCGCTTCAGGCCAAACCGGCAGAAACATCATCCACTGACTGGGATCAAGCCGGATAAACTGTTCAGCAATCTTTAGAACTTTTTCAGCGTTGAACACTAATTCATCATGTGTATCTTCACGATGCTCGAACTCTACTTGAGGTGAAACATCCACGACTATTGTACTATCAGCAAGCGTTTCAAAGCCAAGCACAAAGACCCTGGCGTTGGTTTTGAGCGCCAGTCTGACATAAGCCACCGGCAACACAGCCTTTCGGCCAAAAAATTGTGGCTGTTGATCAGAATGATCTATGGGGCGATCTATGCCGGTGAGAACGGTCCCTCCGCTTTGCAGTCGCTGCCGGGCTTGCTGCAGGGCTTCCATATTTAAGGGTACAACTTCCATGCCGCGATCATTACGCAATTTATTTTGCCAGGCATATCCCTTGTTGGGATTTGGAATGGCTAGCGTCAGAAACTTGAACCCGAGTTGTGCGAGATACAATCCGCCCATGTTAAAACCGGACAGGTGCGGCATCAACATTATTGTTCCTTGCTTGCTTTCTGAAGACATGCACTCATGCATCATTTTCTCAAATTCGGGGGTTAGTCTCACAAACTTTCGAATCTCATCAGGCCGGTCAAGATTATGATAAAAATCATAAAGTGCTTTACCCTGGTTTTGATACACCTTACGAATGGCCTGACGAAGCTGCCGAGCACTGAGTTTGCCATCGTGAGCAACCCATTGATTGAGGCTGATAGCGCGAAAGGTTGGGCTAAAAACCCGGTTACCAGCCAGGTAAGATAAGACGGCAGCAACGGGATGTCCGATGAAGTTGGGAAGACCCTGGCTTAAAGCCAATATTGCAGCAGTGCCCAATGTCTGTGGGGTAGAGTCGTCATAATTCATAATATTAGAACTTTATTTTATCTAAATACTGAAGTTTTAGGAATACCCTGCAAATATTGTAACTAAACCCATATATCTGTGTTAAATAATTGGTTATGGTAGAATGTTCCTGCGTGAAGTTCTGCTCGCCAACCCCCATTCTTCGGAGAATAATATGATAAATACTATCCCGGTTAAATTGAAAGATCGAAGAGCCCGAAGGTCATGGTATTTTTATGATTTTGGCAACTCTGCTTATGCCGCAGTCGTTTTACTAGCGGTTTTTTCTGCTTATTTTAAAGGTGTTGTCGTTGGAGGTGCTGAAGGCACCCGTTTATGGGGAATTGCCGTGGGTACGGCAGCTATTTTAGTAGCCATTATCTCACCAGTACTTGGTTCAATTGCTGATTTTTCAAGAGCCAAAAAATTGATGTTGTTCATCTTCACCACGATATCGATCGTTTTTACAGGTTTGTTATTCTTCGTAGGACCCGGCGATGTGATCATGGCGATGATCTTTTTCATTCTGGCTGAAATTGGCTACCGCGGTGCACAAGTCTTTTATGACGCGCTTCTGGTAGATGTTGCAACCCCTGAAACAATTGGGGATGTTTCTGGAAAAGGCTGGGCGATCGGTTCCATTGGTGGCGTCGTCTGCCTTGTAATTGTACTGGCTTTACTAAAAGGCTTTAATGTCCCTGTTCAGTATGCCTTCCTGGTTACCGCTTTGTTTTACGCCGCTTCAGCATTACCAACCTTCTTATGGGTAAAACAAATCTCTGAACCAGAAAAGCTGCGCGCCGGTGAAACTACCTTTGGTATGGCATTCAAAAAACTTGCCGACACCTTCAAAGCTATCAAGAGTTACAAAGAATTCGTTAAATACATGGTTGCCTTTTTAATCTACAACGACGGCATCATGATGTTAATGGATTTTGCTGCCATTATCGGCGCTACATTATTTGGTGTGGACCAGACCCAATTGATCATCTTTGTGATCATTATTCAAATCGCAGGTGCTGGCGGTGCTTTCTTGTTTGGCAAAATCTCAGACCGTCGAAGCAGTAAAGAATCGGTTATTTATGCATTATTAATCTTGATTGGTGCAATCATCGCCTTGCTCTTCATTAAATCAATGGTGCTATTCTTCGTGGTGGGTGCAGTGGCCGGTTTCAGCCTTTCTGGTGCACAGGCAGTCAGCCGTTCGATGGTTAGCCAACTTGCGCCCCCAGATAAAGTTGCCGAATTTTACGGTTTTCTTTCTGTGGCTGGACGCACTTCAACTTTTATCGGTCCCCTTGTGTTTGGTACATTGTCCTTCCGAATGCACAACTGGTACCAAAACCGTGGATTTGATGCGGTCGCTTCTGAACATAATGGATTGATGTGGGGCATTGGCTCCATTCTGGTCTTCCTTGTTATCGGTCTTTTGTTCCTTCTTAAAGTTCGTAAAGTGACCTATAAAGACCCAATGACCTTTGATTAAATTTATACAAATCACCGCCAGAGAGTGATCTCTGGCGGTGAAATTTTTATCAACCAAAGTATAATAAACCCTATGACAACAACCATCCGTTACCCTCGCCGCCGAGTTATACGCAAAATTTTAAAAACCGGTATCGCTGCCGCTTTTGGCATCCTGGCTGATTTCGAAATTGAAGGCCGGGAGAACATCCCATCCATGGGACCTCTTTTAGTGGTTGCCAATCATTTTCATTTTCTTGATCCTCTGGCTTTGATCCACACTGCCCCTTGGCCGATGGAATTCGTTGGCGGCGCTCAAACCCCCAATGCTCCCGGTACTGTCGGATGGTTAAGCAAAGCTTTCGGCGTGATCCCAACTTATCGAGGCACCGGATCGCGTGAAACGCTGCAAAATGCAGAAGAAATTCTGAAGCAAAAAGGAGTGCTGGCAATCTTCCCTGAAGGCGGAAGTTGGGCGCAGGTTCTAAGGCCGGCCAGACCAGGCACTGCCTTTTTAGCCTGGCGGACAAAAGCCCAGATTCTGCCAGTTGGTCTGAACGATCTTGTTGGATTCTTTCAACGCATCAAATTCGGTCAGCGTGTTCATGTCAAGGTAAAATTCGGCAAACCCTTCGGCCCTGTGGCAGCTTCTGATGGCTCCCGCCCGGGGCGTGAAGAATTGGATGAAATTGGACATGACATCATGCAACACATCTCTTATCTTCTACCCCCCGAACGGCAGGGATTCTATTCACCTGATCCTGCCATTCGAAATGCTGCACTCGGAACAGAAATTTACCCCTGGGCAAACTTATCCGAAGTATAAATATGAAACCGGCGAAAATTTGCCGGTTTTTGCAATCTTTAGCTACTTTTTTTCGTCATTTAAGCGATAATAAGTTAACCATCATTAGTAGACAGGATTAACTATGAAAAGAATCGCCTTAATCATATTTATTGGACTTTTTTTAATGGGTTGCAGCCTGCCTTTCACCATTAACTGGAATACCCCTCCAACTCAGCAAATCGAAACACCGGAACAAATCAACGCAACTGAGACTGTGGATGTCATTGCAACCGAACCGCCAGCAGCCCCCACTGCAGCCCCTTTGAATGGAATTGAAATGAACCTGGGCGGTATCTATATGGTTCTTCCACCCTGTATGGCCGCGAATGCCACCGGAACGCTTGTTCCTGCAGCACCTTATGATGAATTCAACGGTCCAATGGAGTATTATCCTGAAAACCGCAAAATCGCTTTCCTGGGTTATCCTCTTTCAGGCGGATTCTTTGAGGCGAATGGTTCCGATCATGGAGGATTGACTATTTATCCGATCGCTGATTTTGTTGCCATGAACCAAGCAGCCATCTCACCCATCGTGACAAATATGCAGATTCTTCTTGCTGACAAACCTGCCGCTCCTCAATCCATTCCTTTCCTGCCTGTTTTTAATGCCGCACAGGTTTTTAAAGCACAAGTAAAATATCTCGATTTCCAAAATGGACAGGGTGTGCGATTCTTGACGGAATACGCACAATACTATGCTCCGGTAAACAATGATGACCTCTTCTATGCCTACCAAGGCATAACTGCAGACGGCAAATATTGGGTTTCTGCCATTCTGCCGATCAATGCAGCTTATTTGCAAGCAGCCTACGATTCTGTGAACGTACCTGATGGCGGCATCCCTGCGCCGGCGTTGGATGATCCAAACTACGGTAACGCCATGGAAGCCTATTACATCGTCATGTTAGACAAGCTCAATACCACCCCGGATGCCAGCTTCACTCCGGGTCTGGACTGCCTCGATCAATTTATCCAGTCACTTCAAATTAGTGACTAAAACACATGGAATTTAAAGGAAAGGGATTTCAGCAAGAATCCCTTTCCTGTTTTTAACGCAATTTATCCATTACAATTGTGTTTATGCCTAAAACAATTAATCAACTATTCCAGGCTCTTCTGATACTGGTACTCATTTCAGCGTTGTTCTCCCCCAATTCTGTGAAAGCTCAATCAACGGGGTTAAAGTACACAGTGTTGGAAGGCGATTCAATTGATTCTATTGCCACAGCGTTTCGCACCACCTCGTATAGAATCCGCCGCATCAATTACATCCCCGACCTGGATTATATCTATCCGGGTCAAAAATTACTCATCCCTGGTTTTGATGATGTAGAAGGCGAAGTCATACGAGTTAAACAACCCTTCGGAAATTCACTTACCGGTTATTTTGGCAGTCTGCATCAACCGCTCTCCTTATTGACGCGATTAAATTTCATCACAAATGTAGACCAAACCTGGGCAGGCGCTCCGCTTTACATTATGAATACAAGTACACCTTATGTGAAAGAAATCCCGGTTACAGAGGGTCTCACCGGCCTTGAAACGGCTGCGAAACTGGGTTTGAGCAAATGGACTGTAGCTGAATATAATGATCTGCCCGGGCCATGGATGCTGATGCCCAACACTTTGCTCTGGACCCCAGACGCTAGCTCAGTTGAGGGTATGCAAAGCGACTCGGCATCTGACATGACTGTTTCACCCTTTCCGCTGCTGCAAGGCAAGACCACCGAAATAATCACAAATGCACCTGCTGAAGGAGCTTCTCTCAGTGGAAGCCTTAGAATGTCTATTAATGACTCGCTTGGTACAGATTCCAACTACACGTCGACGGAATTTCCGCTGCACTTTTTCAGTTCTGATGACGGTCGCATGGTCGCCCTGCAAGGGGTTCACCGCTTTACCAAACCTGGCATGGCTGCCATGAGAATTACCACCACCTACCCAGATGGTTCCACGTTTTCATATCAAGAAAACCTTCAGGTGAAGACCTATGATTACGGCCTGGGCGCTCCGATCACAGTGGATGAGTCTTATATTGATTCAACCGTGACAGTGCCTGAATGGGAGATGATTAAAATCATTTACCAGGAGGCTCCCCCAACTAAAGAATGGACTTTCGGCCTCGCAGATCCAAGCCCTTCTGAAGGGGATTGGATATCAAGATACGGTCTTTTGCGCTCATATAACGATAGTGATTATATTTACTTTCACAGCGGGGTCGATTTTGCGGGTAATAATTCAACACCCATTTTTGCCGCAGCGGCTGGAACCGTCGTGCTTGCACAAGATGTGGAAGTTCGCGGCGGGGCGACCATTATTTCTCATGGACGCGGCGTCTATACAGGCTATTGGCACCAATCCCAAATAGATGTGAAAGTTGGCGACCATGTGGATGCCGGACAAACCATCGGCATGGTGGGCGGCACAGGACGAGTTACAGGCGCTCACCTGCATTTCGAAGTCTCTGTTGGGGGAATACAAGTTGACCCTTTGGAGTGGTTGCAAGGGATGTATTGATTCTGCCACAATAAGATTACGATTTATGAAACCAGATAGAGATTTCTCCATCTGGTTTTTTGTTGTTTTTTATTTGGTTTCGCAGTGATTTATTGGCTATGATATATTTCTTAGATTTCTTCGGTGCAGCAAAGTTGGTGTTTGAATTCTTCACTTATAAAACTACAGCGTATTAAGTTTTTTTTCCATTAATAAGCAAATACTCGACTCTAACTCCGCCTCTCACCTGCCACTCTCCCGCTGGATGAAGAATGGCGCGAACTCTGTGTACCCGAGTGTTGTAAGAGGTATTGGGGTGAGGTAAGAATTACAAACCTTTTTTCGGAAAGGCCCTCTCTTGAAAATAAAAATAATGATATAGTAATGTAATGAATTATTAATAATACAAACGTTATAGTATAACGAATTATATTAAATATTGTATAATATGGCTATGTTATACAAAAGGAGCTTGTTACCTAAACTGATTAACGCTTTACTTCCAGGAAAAGTGGTGGTTCTTTATGGACCGCGCCAGGTAGGAAAAACAACACTCTGCAAGGAACTGATCGATTCTTGCCCATTACGCAGCAAGTTCATTAATGCCGATGAATTGATTTATCGCGAGGCGTTATCCAGTCAGAGCAGTCAACGGCTTGGAGAAGTTTTAGGTAACGCCGAATTGCTGATTATTGATGAGGCGCAACGCGTTCCAGAAATTGGTTTGAACTTAAAAATAATGGTGGATATGTTTCCACATGCGAAAATTATAGCAACAGGCTCTTCTTCTTTCGATTTGGCGAACCGAATCAGTGAACCTTTGACAGGAAGAGCACTCACTTACACATTGTTTCCAATAAGTTACAGAGAGATCAGTGAAACATTGGGAAAACTGGTATCCCGCAGCCAATTGGAACGGTGGCTGATTTGGGGCGGGTACCCTGCCATTGTATCCACCGACAACCCCGTTTTACGCGAACAATTACTGGGAAACCTTGTTGGTTCATCTCTTTATCGTGACATTCTTGAATTGGATGGAATCCGCCGTTCCGACAAAATAATTAACCTACTGCGATTGTTGGCTTTTCAAATCGGTTCCGAAGTATCAATTGCAGAACTTGCAACAAACCTGGCAATGCATCGGCAAACAATCGAAAAATATCTGGAGTTACTTGAAAAGTCATTTGTAATCTTCAGGGTTGATGGTTTTTCAAGAAATCTCCGAAAGGAAATTTCCAAGAACTCACGTTACTATTTTTATGATATTGGCATTCGAAACAGCCTGATCCAAAATTTTAATCCCCTTACACTGCGCCAAGATGTTGGGCAGCTTTGGGAAAACTTTCTCGTTGTCGAAAGAAGAAAAGCAAACCAATATTCTGGCCGCACGGTTAACTCATATTTTTGGCGTACATATGATCAAAAAGAGATAGATTGCATAGAGGAATTTGGCGGCAAACTGTTAGGATACGAAATCAAATGGACTGCTGGCAACATTAGAAAAACTGTTTCCAATGAATTCAGTTTAGCTTATCCTGAATCAATACTTCAGTTAATTAACAGAGACAACTTTGAAGATTTCATTATGTAACCAGAAATTTCTCTTAACTTACCTGTTTTATGTAATTTAATCACTGACTTAGATTTTGTAGTAGCTGTTTCAAAAACCAGATATACGTTTCTATCTGGTTTTTGTATGGCTATTTATCAGCTATGATGTTTAATTCCTCAATCTGACAACTTGTTAGATGCATAACTTCAAGAATGCCAAAGTGTGCGCCTGGTGAAAAATAGATCTGCATTATTCAGCTTTTTCAGGTGTCAGCGTGGTCAACAAGCTAACTCTCACCCGAATAATTATGACGTTATAATTGCCGGCAGGAGCTTTCAAGCATGACGACCACTCAACCACTTATCGAAAATTGGAAACCGCGCTTTTTTTCCATCTGGTCTGGCCAGGCATTGTCGTTAATGGGCAGCGCGCTCACCCAGTTTGTGCTGGTGTGGTGGATCACCCAGGAGACCGGTTCGCCGACTGCCCTCGCGACCGCCGGCATCATGGCCATGCTGCCCTCTGCGTTGTTCAGCCCGCTGGGCGGCGTGATCGCCGACCGTCTGAGCCGGCGGATGTTGATGATCACCGCTGACGTGATCACCGCGGTTTGCATGCTGATTCTAGTGATTTTGTTTGCCACTGATAGCATCCAGCTCTGGCACATTTACACGCTCATGTTTGTCAGAGCGACAATGCAGGCTTTTCAACACCCGGCTTCAGTGGCCAGCACTATGAACCTGGTGCCGAGCGACTGGCTTGACCGGGCAGCAGGTATGAACCAAACCCTGCAAGGTATGATGACCATTGCTGCTGCGCCGCTGGGTGCCCTGGCGCTGGCAGTCTTGCCGATCCAGGGGGCGTTGATGATTGATGTGGCCACCGCTGTGCTGGGGATTGTGCCGCTTATATTCTTCAAAATTCCGCAGCCCAAAGTGCCGCAAGGCATAGAGGCAAAAACCATGCTGCACGACCTGCGGGAGGGTGTGCGTACCATCCGCACCAACCCCGGCCTGCTGACGCTTTATGCCATCACCGGCCTGGTGGTGTTGACGATTATGCCCACCTTTGCCCTCACACCGCTGCTGGTGTTGGAACATTTTAACGGTGGGGTTACGCAGGTGGCAATCATGGAAGGGCTGGCTGGCGTTGGCATGTTATTGGGCGGATTATTCATTGGTCTATTTAAGCTCAAAAACCGACGGGCGTTAATCGTGATGGTCTCGTTTGGCATTTCGTGCGGCGCGGTTGCCCTCACTGCTCTGGCCCCCTCTTCGCTTTTCTGGTTGGCGGTTTTTTGGTGGTGGCTCAGCGGGTTCACCTTCTCCACCGGTAACGCCCCAATGATCGCGCTGCTGCAAACCGTCATCCCCAACGAAATGCAGGGACGGGCCTTTTCGCTGTTGAACATGATCTTTGGTCTGGCGGGACCGCTCGGCTTGCTGATTGCCGGACCGATGGGTGAAAGGTTTGGCATTCAGGCGGTGTTTATTGTTGGCGGAACGCTTTCGGCAGTCATTAGCTTTAGCGCGCTTCTATTACGTCCATTATGGAATCTGGAAAAACAGTAACATCATTGGCAGGAATTACCGGGGGATGAATACGGTAGCCGCTGCCTCATGAATTGATATAATTAACCGTATCAGACAATTTATCCCATGATGGATGGAAAGAGAATTGACATGCCCAAAGCTTCACTGACTTGTATCTACTGCGGCGCAAAGAATCCGGCTGGCACCAACCGATGCAAAGCCTGCGGTGCACCGATTGAATTACCGATTGTTCCGCCGGTGCGAGTGACCACGATTAACACACCTGCCAGAAACATCACCCCCCCGGCAATGGCTCAGAGGGCAGACACCTCACCTGAACAGATCAGAGACGCACTGGATGCCGCGCCAATTAATGACCAGTTGAAAGATGGGTTAAAGGCTGCAGGTCTTGGCATCGGAGCGCTAGGGGTAGGCACATTCTTCGCTCGTACGGCTTCTGAAGCTGCCTCAATTGCTTTTTCCGCTTTCATGGTCGGGTATTTATCAGGCATGGTTAACAACGGTTTGATTGCATTGGCAGGCGGTTTGGTGATCGGACTCATGGTCGGCCTGGCAGTTAAACGTCCCATCGGAGCTTTGCTTTCTGCTCCAATAGGTACGATTTTGGGTTTGATTGCAGGTAATTTACTTCAACCCGGTGTGCCAGCGCTGCCTCTAACCGCTTTGTTAGCTTTGGCTGGCGGCGCTATAGCAGCCATCCTCGGCAGCCGCAGAAGTTCAACCAATGTCGTCGCCAAGTGGTATGGCCGTTTACGCCCCTTTTTGGGCATGGCCGGTGGATTTATGTTCGCAATGCTCGGTTATGTTATTGGAAAATAATGAATAACAGCCCGTTTTTGAAACTGGAAATTTTTTGCCCTGAAGAGAATGTGAATGAAATTTTAGAAGCCCTGGCAGGGGCTCACGTAGGCGAGATTGGCAATTATGACCACTGTTCTACAATCTCTCAAGTACAGGGCAGCTACAGACCTCTGGAAGGCGCTAAACCGGCTTTTGGCGAGGTTGGTAAACTTATTCTGGGTACAGAAAGCAAAATTGAGATCAACTGCCGCGAAGAACACCTCGTTGAAGCCATCCAGGCAGTGCGTTTAGTCCACCCCTACGAAGAACCTGTGATCAACGTGATTCCGCTTGTCAACCACCACTACGGTGCTACCATTTAGCAATAATACCGTTCAACAAAAAAACATAACCAGAAGTACATTCCTGGTTATGTATTTAATAATTTTGTGTAATCTATTTTATGGAACGTCTACTTCAATCGTATTTGAGTAAGCCGAACAAGAACCCGCATCTGCAGAATTGTAAACACACAAACGAAGAATATATTGCCCTGTGGTCAGGGGAGAAGCAAGCGTTAAGGTTCGAAGTGAAGCTGCAGCAGATTGCTGGGTTGATAAACCGGAAGTCCAGATTGGCGTAATGTCATCCTCAGCCCAAAAGAGTTTGTATCCATCAGTGTTATCAGCATCACCACCAGGCAATGACCAATTGTATGTATCTGGAGTAACTCCGTCTTTGGTTAATACAACATCAGTAGTTTGAGTTGTGAATTGCACGGTATTGGAGTAAGACCCGCATCCGCTGCCGGTGAATTTGCATACACGCAGATAATAAAGCGTGTTGCTAGAACCAACTACTGTAGCTGTTCTAGCGCTGCCATCTGAAACTGCTAAAAGTGAAGCATTCTCATATGTCGGCGTTGACTGACTTGTTGAGTACAACACTTTAAACCCGTTTGTAAATGTGCCTGATGCTGTCCAATCCAGATCAATACTGCCAACAGTGGTGTTGTCAACCAGATTGGTAATTGTGATCGTCGCGGGATCTGCGGCAAAGGTAAAATTGACCACCGGAGAATAAACAATACACTCACCACCAGAATATTTACAGACCCTAACAAAATAAAGGGTTGAAGGATCCCCATTGATATTACCTAGGCGAAGTGAACCATCACTTACCACAGTCACACTATCAGCCAAAGTGGGAAGCGAATTCGTTTTAGAGTAAAGGATCTTAAATCCACTTGGGAAAGTTCCGGATGCTGTCCAATTTACCTGTGCAACACCGGTTGCAGTATCAGTTATGGATGAAATTGAAATTGTAGAACTGTCTGCTGTGCTTGCGACAGTATATTTCGGGTAAGTAAATTCATAAACCGCTGAATACGAAGTACAAGTGGTTCCATCAAATCTGCAAATGCGATAATAATATTTTGTGTTGCTATTGCCATCAACATAAGCAGAACGGACTGTTGAATCTGCAATATGAAAATATGGGTCTTTACCATAAGCCGGTACTTGTGAACTGGTGGAGTAAACGATTTTGTATCCCTTAGCACTTGAACTTTTATCAGTCCAGGCAAAATAAGCTTTTCCATCACCGGACGATTTTATGATATTTATTACCAAGGTCGAATCGTAAGGAACCGTTGTTCCATTTACAATAACGTTTGATGGCGTTTTGGTAGGTTTTGGTGTGGCGGTTGGAGGAGCAAAAGCAAAAATTCCAAGGTCGCTGTAAAGCTCACAAGAATCAACTAACATACGACATACTCTTACATAATAAATACGATCAGGAGCATAGCTGATCACACCTGCCGTGGCGTTGGAATTATAGATGGATGCATAAGAGTTTTCAGGATAAGTGGGGTAGGTTTGTTGGTCGGTATATACAATCTTGTATCCGTATGGAGAATCTCCTGACGCAACCCAATTAACTTGTGCCACACCTGGTGATTTTTGAGTAATACCTGTAATTTTGATTTCTCCAGGCATTGTTGTTTTAGTGGGGGAATTAACCTCAGAAATATTATTATCAGAGGGTACTTCTCCTCCTTGCCCTGATAAATCAAGTATCGGGGTGATCGTTGGTATCGCTATATCAGGTATTCCAAGGGTGGGAGTTGTGTATGCTTGAGCAGTGAGCGCAGACAGCGTGGAGATTTCATCAAGCGAAGGTCCTGCAGGAGTCGCTTGAGGGATACCAGCCAAAATAACATCACACCCTGTTGAAAGGGTAAGAACAACAACGATGAATATTAACCAGATCCGTTTGCCCATAATTACTCCTCATGCGAAAAGGGTACCATTTTTATTATATATAGAATTATCCCGATTTCTACCCACAGCTTTGTTATTTAGTCTATACGCATTTTTTACGACCTATCGTTTATATTCCATATCGTCCTGGAAGTCGAATGATAACAAAGGGTGAATAATTGGTGCAATAATAATGCCCAAGACACCGAAACATGGTTTTTATAGCTGGTAAAGAAAGAAACTTTGCAATTATCCATATCCAATAAAAGGCTGTCATTTACAATCACACTTCCATTTTGTTGGTAAACTGGATATAAATTTACCCTTGACTCTCCCCCTGGGGGAGGATATATGCTTTACACACTGATGGCCATCAGGAGGATCAATTGTTCAAGATAGGTGACTTCTCACGCATCGCGCATGTGTCAGTCAAAACATTGAGGCACTACGCTCAAGAAGGACTGCTCGAACCCGTGTGGATAGACCGTTACAGTGGATATCGCTATTACACACTCGATCAGTTGACGCACCTCAATCGAATCCTGGCGCTGAAAGATTTAGGGTTTACCCTGGATCAGATTAACCATCTCTTGAAAAGCGGTGTGTCAGCGGACGAATTGAAAGGAATGTTGAGACTCAAACGTGTAGAGTTAAAGCAGCATGTTCATGAAGAACAACAGCGACTGGCGAGAATTGAGAAGCGCCTTGAACAAATAGAAACCGAAGGAGTAAGCAGCGGCAATGTTGTCCTTTTAAAACCTATCCAAACATCTTTTATCGCCTGGGCGCATTCGCGTGCCGCCTCAATCGACCAAGCGGATGATGCCAGAGAAGGCTTGCGTCAGTTGATCTTCAATTGGTGTGCCGACCAGCATATCCGCATCACAGGACAGTGGTTCAGTCTGCTGAAAGATGTCAGTTTCGACGATCGAAAGGTTGAACTACATCTTGGGGTACAAGTTGAATTAAACCCGGCTGCAAAAAAGAAACCAACAGCAGGTCCAATCCATCTAAGCCAATTGGCAGAGATCCCTCTGGCTGCCTGTTTATTGGGCGGGACGGTTGGCCAGTTGCCCCAAGCTGAACTGTTGAATTGGATCGAAATAAATGGTTACCACGCTTGCGGTGAAACACGCCTAATATATCTCGGCGAAACCCCCGAGACACCTCTCGACAAAAGGCTGATTGAGATTCAGGTTCCCGTCAGATGCGGAACCGAACGAGACGAGAAAAATAATAATAAGGAGCAAAAAATGGAACCCGTAAAATTTGAAACCCTGCCGGCCTTTAAAGTAATGGGCATGAAATATCGCGGTAAAAATGAGAATGGTGAAATTTCAGACATGTGGGGCGTTCTCAATCCGCGCTGTGCTGAGATTCCAGCGGTCGGACAATGTGCATACGGTGTATGTATGATGGAAAGCAATGCACCGGATGGCGTGTTTGAATACATCGCCGGGTTCAAGGTCGCCTCAGATGCAGTCCCACCCGAAGGCATGGTTGTGGTAGATGTTCCAGAGAACAAGTATGCTGTATTTGAACATGTTGGCAGCAAAGAAACATTGATGAATACCTATCATTTGATCGCCACCGAGTGGTTCCCGCGTTCGGGCATGCAACCCGTTGGTGGATTTGATATGGAAATCTACGATGAATATTTCAAACATTTTGCCCCTGATTCAGTCATGTATATTTACGAGCCTATTAAATAATTCGCATCGGGCTCGCGCAACAGTTGGGTTTGATTTCTAAAAACACCCTCCAGAATTCTGGAGGGTGTCTCTTTCTATTGATTTTTTCTAATTTTCTATTGGAGGATAAACCCACATGGGCACATTGCTCGCGATTGTTGAATTAGTACCAAGCTGTCCGTAGGTGTTATCACCCCAACACACGGCTACGTTGGTGTTCCCTTGCAGTACACAGGTGTGATTTGCACCCACTGCAATATCGTTAGCTTTGGTCAGATTTTTGACCAAGACAGCAGATTGTGAGTTGGTATTTGAACCATCGCCCAACGCACCTTGGGAGTTTTCGCCCCAACAGGAAACTGTCAAATTATCGTTAATCACGCAATTATGATTCATCCCGGCGCCAACCTTCAAGCCATTAACTGCACCTTTAACGATCGATGAAACAAGATCACTGTCCCAACATTTGACAACACCATTTGAGGCAATTGCACATCCTGTTTCACCCCAACGGTTGGCTGAAATGGAAAGTGGTCCATTCACTTCTGATACTTTGGCAACTTGATTGTTACTATAAACATCTAGAGATAGAAGGTCACTACCCAACAGATTGGATTGTCCACCAGAAAAATCATTAATTTTGCTTGTGAGTTTGGATTTCACAGGTGAAGTACGGTTGGTAGTGGTGCCATCGTTTAGTTGTCCATCGCCGTTCTCTCCCCAACACCATACTTCTTGGTTGGCCAATTGGACACAAGTGAACTCTTCACCTGCGGTTAGTGCAACAACTTTATCTGCAGGTAATCCTTTTACTAATACTGGTAAAGAACTATTAGTGGATGTTCCGTTTCCTAGCTGACCAGATCCGTTGTCTCCCCAACAGTAGATTTCATTCTTGTTATTCAATGCACAAGTGTGAATGCTACCCGCGGTCAAATTAACTATCCCTGATAGTTTTCCATCACCTGAAGGACTCTTTACATAAACCGGTATCGGTTGATTAACATTATGACCATCACCTAATTGTCCGCTGGAATCAAGGCCCCAGCAAACCACACCACTTCCGTAAGTCATACAAGTATGTCCGAGGCCAGCCACGATCAGGGAGCCACCGGTCACCGGGATAATTTGACCACCTGTAACGGGTATAACCAAAGCCGGAGGCGTTCCACCTGTCACAGGAATTTCAAGCGGAGGAAGAGTAGCGACTTCTGTCGGCGTTGGTGTACTGGTTGCCGTTTCAGTAGGTGTTGCGGTTTCAGTTGGTGTATTAGTTGGTGTTGCGGTTTCGGTTGGTGTACTTGTAGGTGTTGCAGTTTCAGTTGGTGTATTAGTGGCTGTGCTCGTCGCAGTAGCTGTATTCGTCGGTGTGGCCGTATTCGTCGGGCATGGACCCAAATGATCATTTTCATGTCCGGCAGACGGTGAGCCGTCGATGTTAAAATGCCCGCCAACCCCATTTGCGTTTGAAAAAATAGCAGATAATGGAAGCTCCAGCTCCTGGAATGTATCAGAACCAGCAAGCCCGGCATAGTGGCAAATTGTCATTTTGGTTTTACTATCTTGGCAGCTCCCCAATACATAAATATAACCTTTTTGTTCGCATTCTATTTGAACACTGGCATCTTCTTTTACAGCGTTTAGAAGCGCATGTGCATCTGGTAATAATCCAATATTGGAACTTGAGAGGAATATTTGATTACCAAACACGTTTGTAGTAGTTCCAAAAGGATTTAAGAGGGTGAATGATTTTACATAGGCGTAACCCGGCGTTATAGAACCAGGGTTACTATTTGCTAATAAAGTGATTGCACTGAAACCAACAAAGGAGAGGTTGTTACCTCCAATGTTGACATCCTCATTGTAATAACCAGAATATGTGTTGTAGTTGGTTGAGTCAGTGGCCGCTACTGCTGACCCACCCACATATATTGTTGCGTTTGAGGGAGCATTATCCACAGCGTCCTGGAAGGGATTGGCAACTTTGTTACAAACTGTAACACCTGCCGGGCATGAACCGCCGGTTTTTACATATCCAACCCATTGTGTACCATCCCAATACAGGGGATCGCTATTAAATAATGCATCTTCAGCTTTCTGGCTTGCCAATGGCAACGGGTTTCCGTTGTCATCAAGGAGTACCAATTTTTCAGATGAAAGCGTTTCGACAGCATCCTGAATAATATTGTTCTGTGATTCAACTAAAGGAGCGGCTGGAACTTCGGTCTCTTCGGATGGTGCAAGAGTTTCTTCTGTAGGAACCTCAGTTTCAAACTCTGCAGTTGTTGAAGCTGATTCGGTGGTGATTACCTCTACAATTGCAACTGCATCGGTTGGGACAGATGTTTCATCTTCAGCTTGTACCACAGTCAAGTTGCCATAACCCATAACAAAAACTAACACAATTAATATTTGAATAATTCGAGCATATTTATTTTTCATAGTTTCTCCAATCTCATACGAATAAGGTTTACAAATAAGACTTGCCACACAACTATAACCATTAATGTAATCAGTCTCGGCCTTGGGTTTTGTAATGTAAAAAATTTATTGATGATTCTGTGCCTTGCAAGTGAATCGTTTTTTTACTCCTATTTTTACCTTTTTTATCTTATTTCAACTATCATATCATTTGAATAAAAAAAGTCAATACCCATTGGGTGAATTGTTGCGTTTTTTATGCTTATATTGGAGGTTTTAGAAACGTATTAAGTCATCCATTTACAAATAATAAAACAATTGAAAACCCTCAAAGACGAATAAATTATTGTCTAAAAATTGGTGTATTTAACTGAAATCGCCTCCCTCTCGGTGGAGAGGGAGGCGAAATTTTTACAACTATTTTTATTGAATCGCAGGCAAGATCACAAATACAGGCAGGTTGCTATTGGTAGTAGAATCGTTGCCTAACTGCCCAAAAGTATTTTCACCCCAGCACATCGGCGCATTGTTGGTGCCGCTCAAGACGCAGGTGTGGTTTGCACCCACGCCAAGAGCACGAACTTTACTCATATTCTTTACCAGGGTTGCAGTGAGAGAATCAGTGTTTGATCCGTTACCCAATTGACCACTCAGGTTGACTCCCCAGCAAGATACTGTTTGGTCATTATTGACAACACAGTTATGTTCCATGCCAGCCCCAACTTCCATGGCAGGTAAAGTATTTTTGATCGGAGTGGAAATCAGGTTACTGTCCCAACACTTAACTGAGCCATCAGAGTCTACTGCACATCCCGTGTCACCCCAGCGATTGGCTGAAATGGAGAGCGAACCCGCAAGCTGCTGCACTGCTGCTGCCTGAACCTTGGCCCATTCATTCACACTGCCAAAGAAGTCGCTGCCAAGGAGGAATTCTTGTCCACCCGAGATTTGAGCGAGCATGGTGTTCAGTTTAGATTTCACCGGTTTTAATTGATTTGTTGTCGTTCCATCATTGAGTTGACCAAGGTTGTTCTTACCCCAGCACCAAACATCTTGATTCATCATCTGGGCACAGGTAAACTCTTCACCGGCTGTAATAGCAAGTACTTTATCGGGTAACCCTTCTACTTTCACAGGAACATTACTATTGACTACAGTATTATTGCCCAATTGACCTGAGCTGTTTTCACCCCAGCACCATATTTCACCATCAATCATGAGTGCACAGGTGTGTTTGCTGCCGGCTGTTAGATTCAAAACACCTTCGAGGTCTTTTACATAAACCGGTTTATGTTGATCCAAGAGTGTTCCATCGCCAACCTGTCCAGAGGCATTGAGACCCCAGCAAATGACTTGTCCATTATTGTAGGTCATACAAGAGTGTCCCAGACCGGAGACGATCAAGGTTCCACCGGTCACCGGGATAAGTTGTCCACCTGTTACGGGGATGAGCAAAGCAGGAGGCGTTCCACCTGTAACGGGGATCACTGGAGGAATGATTGTGGGGGCAGTAATGATTGAAGACACACTGCTGGAAACAGGAGTGGTTTCATCACTGTCGCCTATGCCAGTGTTTGTAAAGCTTCCACTGGTAACATCAGCCGCAACGACCACATGTGATGCGGTACAGGTCTTGGTGGCTCCTACTGCCAATGTCGCAGTTACGGGACATGGTCCCAGAACAGCAGCAGGATCAGTGATGCTAACATTATTGAGAGTCACGTTTCCCGTATTGGTAACCACAATGTTGTAACTGATTGTGTCTCCCAAGACATATGGTCCAGTTGATGTAATACTCTTTACC
>Ga0180732_1000456_pt1 | contig 35537 bp, 34 predicted proteins | sample KR11_01MetaG_FD_148674 | JGI IMG/M metagenome (GOLD analysis project Ga0180732, IMG submission 148674) | Groundwater microbial communities from the Olkiluoto Island deep subsurface site, Finland - KR11_0.1 MetaG | ecosystem: Environmental > Aquatic > Deep subsurface > Groundwater | place...
CCGGGCCCCTATCTGTTGCTGGCAAATGTGAAATAAACTGAGTGACAAGTCTCAATCAATGAATAATCGTCATTCAGTGTGAAACGGTTAGGATGCCCCCGGCTTTAGCCGTGGGGAGCCCTCACTAATCATAAAAAAATTCCTCAAAATCTTCCCCACTTGGACATCCCCAAATTCATGTCAAAGTTAAAATGAATGTTAATATTTTCTAGCATGCGATAAAGTATTATCCTTCGCTCAATTTCTCTCAATTCGCCCAATCATGGAACTTATCCAGCACATTGCCGAAAATGACCAGACTGCCGATTGCAATCAGAACAACCGTGAGTATTGCGGAAAAACAAAAAAGGCGGGACGTTCGCAATATAACAGCAATCAATCCGACACCGATACCGATTAGGATGAATACCAGGCCGTTCCTGAGCCTTTCCGCGTCCATGGTCAATTCATATTTCTGCTTGTTTTCAAATCCGCTGGACCATTCTGTTTCATAAATATCTTTGGTGAATCTCTTTCGACCCAATACTATAGCTGGAGTCTGTTCGACACCTCGGAAATAAGCACGAATCCCGTGCCAGAAGTTCTTTGTATCGTATATTTTCAATTCCCTACCCTCTGATATGGCCAGCTGTTCAAGCTGGGACAGGAATTTCTTCTCGGTTTCCGTGAACCCGAATACTCCCTCTTTAACAATGTAGCAATCATCATGTCTTGGATGCCATCTGGTAACATCTGTTTTTCCGGCACTTGTCGAATAGTAGGGGTTCTTGCTGTCCAGTATTACCTTTTGAGAATCCAGATACAGCTCTATTCTTTTCTTTCTGCTCATGGCTCCACTTGAGTAATATAAATGCAGGCGCTCAGTAAAAACCTTTCGTATCTTACAGATTCACTCTTTCCGCCCCCTCCAACCATACGGATAGCCAGACTGCCGCCCAAGCACCTCCACAACCCGGTCCAGCCGCTCGCTCTTCAGGAGGTTCGTGATAGTGGCCTTCTCATGCTGGTGGAGGTGCATCAGTATCTTCATCGAGCCGACCGGTTTCTCCAATGTGCTCATTCCGTCAATTTTGCTCATGGAATAATCAGATTTTTTGGTGTTTATATAGTTATTGTGAGCATGCTCATTATTGCTATGCTGGAAATTCGGGTGGAAACCGTACATGGCGCATATCCGCAGATTTCCTATCCCTTCATCATGCCCCATTCATGCAATGCGTATTCCGACCTTGAAATTCCGGGAAATTCCGGTTCGGCCAGGACTTGGCCGTCGTCAATAGCCTTCACCAGGAACTGGACGCGTATGTACTCGGGATATTCCAGCACTGTCTCGATGGAGAATATCCTGTTGAGTTCTTCCAGTGAAATCAGGTAAATTCCAAATGTGAACTCATCCTTGCCGAAGAATATCTTCATATCTTCATCCAGCCAGTATTCGATGAAATCGTTAATCTCGTTTTCGAACAATCCGTATTTGGCCAATATATCTCTGAGAATTCTGGAGAGTTCGTCTTTATCGACTGGGGTCCGGTTCCATGAAAGATTTCTGTTCTGCCTTTTCAGAACCCAGCCAGTGTTTTCATGATTTGGTATTGTGTTCTCTGATTCATAGAACAGATAATCGAATTTCCTGTCATTGGAAAATATTTTTCCATTCTTCAATTCCAGATTGTCCCAAAGAATTGAACTGACACCCTCGCGGAACGGTATTCTGGTGGTGATAACCCCTTTCACTTTGAGTTTCAGTTGTTCTTTTTCCTCTTTGGGAGTGTAAAGGTAGATTGCTGGCTTCATTGCGACTACTGCGGTATACAAATAAGCCATGAGAGTAGCAGTGATTGCCATCATTATCAATGTAGCAATGAGAGTGATAGTTAGTGGGTTCATTTTGTCAATTTTTATTGGTGTATCGAATGTTGCTTTGCAGTTCTTGCACTTGTAGATTTTCGTTCGGCGGTCAAGAGTTAGCTTGCGGGAATTGCATTCCGGACATTCCAATATCAATATTTCACCATGATAGACATTGCGCGGAGTAGTATATTAGAATATTCTTGACATGTCAAATTTTTCAGGTGAAATGTACAAGGCGCACGAAAAAGCGCATTAGCATCAATACACCGTAATGATGAACTCGCAGTGCGACTCTCCCAATCGTTGGCACTTGGTGTGTTTAACACTTCCTTTTGTTTTGGTCATGGTCAGAGCCTCCTCGATAACACCCTCCCATATCATGCACGCTTCTTCGTAATACCCGACATCTTTCAATATCAGCTTCAGCCTGGCTGGGTCTGATAAGTCCACAGTGCATTTTCCAAAGGCATAGACCTCGCTGTAGTCCTTGGGAAATCTCTTTGCCAGGGTCTCGATGTCTGTGAACCGCACCAGCCATGAAAGGATTCCAAGATTGTGCATGATGAACCTTCCGGCATCCAGTATCGCGTCCCTTCCTTTTTCGCGGTGCACCCACCTGAGCACATTGCCGATAATCGCGTCCTGGTAATATTGACCGTCCCTGAATTCCATGTCTTCAATGCCAACATCTTTCTTGCACTGAGCCAGCCCTTCTACGCCCCATTTCTTTTGGATGAACTTCAGATAACCATTCATCACGCTTCCTCGTGTTCGCCGATCCATATCATCACCCTCGACCGAATAATGGTTTTACAAGTTAATAATGATTGTGAAGACCTTCTTTGACAAAATATTATATTGTTATGACCCCTTATCCGAAACAGAAGCGGAGTGTGTATATTAAATATGAAAAATGGAAGCAGCGAAGACAATCATCTCGGGCGAAAGGTCATTGCTGTGGAGCGTTATTTCTACAAACGGCCAAATCCCAATGTGATAATGATAGGGCGATTCCAGGGGGTCATCTCCGAGGAGCAGCTGAAGGCTGCAATATCAAAGGTGAGGAAACGCCATCCCCTGTTGAATGCACGGATTCGGCAGGAAAAGAATGGTGATGCATATTTCATCACCGAATCGGTAGGTGAACCATGGGTCCAGGTCATTGATTTTGATTCAATCGGCGTCGATGATTTGTTGGGCAGGGCCGTCAAGGAGCTCCGGACCAGACATTCCACGGAACATGGCCCTTTGATACGATTTGTTCTGTTCAGAACCCAAAATGGCTTTGACCTGCTCGTAAATAGCCATCATATGATTTGTGACGGTCTTTCACTCTACTATCTCATTCGCGATATATTTGTACATCTGAGTACACCGGACAGAAAAATAGTGCCTCTGCCAGAGCCAGTCATCGTCGAGAATAACCTTCCGCCCAGTGCCACCTTGAAGAACTATTACAATAAACTCATATTGAGGTTTAATAAGTCATGGGCAAAGAAAGGAATAATCTTTGATGAAGCGGATGATATCAGACTTCATGATAAATTCTGGAAAATGGAGGAAGGCCTGAACATAACTCACTGGAACCTGTCCGAGCGACAAACCTCTTCCCTGATTCAAAGATGCAGGAAGGAGAATATATCTGTTCACAGTGCCCTTTGCACTGCCTTTCTCCTTGCCCAGATCGAGGTCCAGGGAAAGGAACCATACCTGAGAAATATTTCCATGCCTGTTAGTATAAGAAATAGGTTGGCCGCCCCGGTGGGTGAAGCCTTTGGATTGTACTTTTCATCGTTCAAGATCAAGTTCAAACGTCCAAAGGAAAAAAGTTTCTGGGCCAATGCCCTGGCCGTGCATGAACACATCCAGCAGCAAATAACAGACAAGAATGTGTTCACAGTATATATGCAATTGAAGGATCTGCATCCGACCCTTGTGGACTCTATCTCATTTACCAGGTACGGAGAATTGGAGGATAAACTGGCAAAACGTTTATTGAGATTGGAAGGCGATTATACGTTGAACACCGGGCTGGACCTGTCCAATCTTGGGGTGCTGGAGATGCCGGATAATCGTGGCCTGTTAATACTGAAAGACATCATAGGCCCATGCTGTTACAATGAATTTCAGGAGAAATACCTGGGAGTCGTCACCCTTGGGAAAATGTATTTCACAGTCACCTACCGGGAGCCGGTGGTGAGTAAAAGCGTCGTTGAAAGCCTGAAGAAAGTGGCCATGAAACATCTGGGTGAAGCGGTCGGCTGGTGAGAACCAACATTATAACTGCTGACAGAATGCTAAGGCTATCTCTTTATCATTCCCCACTCATGCAGCGCATACTCCGACCGCGTAATCAGGGGAAACTTCGGCTCAGCCAGGACTTCACCATCTTCAATCTCCTTCACCAAAAGTTGGACGCGTATATATTCAGGATATTCCAGCATCGTTTCAATTGAGAATATCCTGTCCACCTCTTCCAATGAAATCGGGTAAATTCCAAATGTGAATTCATCCTGGCCAAAGAATATCTTCATATCATCATCAAACCAATATTCGATGAAATCATTAATCTCGTTTTCAAACAATCCGTATTTGGTCAGTATGTTCCTGAGAATTTCTGATAGGTCGTTTTTATCGATGGGGGCCTGGTTCCATGTAAGAGCATCATTCTGCCTTTTCTGGATCCAGCCAGTGTTTTCATGTTCCGGCATCACGTTCTTTGATTCATAGAACAAATAATCAAATGATTTTTTGTTGGTGAAGATTTTTCCATTTTTCAACACCAAATTGTCCCAGATGATCGAACTGATGCCCTCGCGGAACGGTATTCTGGTGGTGATTGCTCCTTTGACCTTGAGTTTCAACTGTTCTTTTTCCTCTTTGGGCGTGTAAAGATAGATTGCTGGCTTCATGGAGATTACCATTGAATACAGGATTGCTGCAAGAGTAACAGTAATGGCCACCATGATCAATGTGGCAATCAGAGCCAGTGCTCTGGGGCTCATTTTGTCAATTTTAACGGGCGTATCGAATGTTGCTTTACAGTTCCAGCATCTGTAGATTTTCGTTTTGCGGTCCAAAGACAGACGACGGGAATTGCATTCCGGACATTCCAATATCATTTTATCACCATGATAAGTATTGTGCGAAATAGTATAATAGGCTATTTTTGACATGTCAAGAAACGGGGGGTTGATGCCGGAAAAACTTATGGTGGCGAATGGGGGCTCTGGGAAGAGGGCGGTTTTTCATTCTTGGCATTTGTGAGCGAAAAAACATTGCTAATGGATGCGGCTAGGTACGGGATTGGGCAACCTGGCTTTCAGGTTGAAAATGTATAGGTGTATGAAAGTTTGAGAAAAACGATTCTCTATTACGGTTCAATTATCATACACCGTAAAAAATTTCGGTCCGTTGAAATGAATCATATGGTCTGGATTATCTTCAATCCATACCTCTGTATCCCATGCAATGTTATCTATATGCTTTTTGAATTCTTTGAAATTTGGAAATGCACTGATGTAAATTCTTCGTGACCCGGATTTGGCCAACGTTTTCTCCAATTCTATGTGACGTTTGGGAGATAATGGGCCGTGGGAAGTAACCGCTTCAATCAATATAAGATTGTTTTTTTCTTCATCGTATAAGACAATGTCAGGTAATTTATCATGTTGCGTGATTGGAATTTTTAATTCACGCAATATGCTTTCATCGAGAAAAAGCATCTTTTTGGCTGCGTCTCCAACATAAACTACGCTAGTATTATAACAAAATCTGGATCTAAACTCTATGAGAATTTTTGCCTGGAGTTCATTATGCTTACCAGGAGTAAAGTTAATTTGGATTCCGTCAGGTAAATCCACCGGGATCACATGGCTCTTCTTCCTTTTTTCATATTTATCTACAAGTCGGCCTTGTTTCGAAATAAACTTGTTGAGACCACGTTTCCACGACCCTGTCCCAAATCCCTTGATCGTGTTCAACGCCTCATCTGAAATTATATACACTGTGTTGGGGCTATTGGTCGGTCTGAATGGGTCGTCGGAATTTCTTATAACTATTCCGGCTTGTTCAAATTGATGAATTGTTTGACGCCGTATGGTTTCCCTTGTGTTTTCAGCGTATTGCTTATTATAATTTTTTTGTACAAATACCAGAATGTCATGTATTCTTACAGCTCGCTTCTTGGATTTGGACCAGGGGTCTTTTATTTTTAAATCTAGCAAAGCCAACAATGTTAGACCAGAACGTTCGTTTTGTTGGGATTTCGGCAATCCCATGTCTTTCAGAATGCTTATAGCGTCTTCAACTTTTGACATTGGTTAACCACCTTTGTATAAGTTCTTCACTATATTATTTTCAATACCCAGGGCGTGAGTAATCAGATTATCTAATTTTTCTCCTGACGTGCATATTTTATGTTTCTTAACTAATTTTCCAATCTCTATAATTTTTTCATTGCTAGGAAATGGCATGCTTCTGATATCAGTAGCATTTACTTGTGTGTTGCCATTTAAGCATCTAAAATAGTTGTCAATAATTGCCGTATTTAAAATAGCTGCAATCCCCAGTGATTCGTTTATGGTCATATCTCCATCTTGGCGATATATGTAATTAATGTGATTCTCAATACCAATTTTACTGTAAGAAAAAGTATCGGCCACCATTGTTGAAGCGTACAATCGTCTTTTTTGCTCTTTTGAACTGAAACGCTTAACGAGAGTATAGTTTTTTACCGGCAGTAATAGGGCTTTTGTTTCCTCACAATCAATAATTGCCACTTCTTTACTGTTCTTTTGTATTGGCCAGATTACATTCATATCTTTCATATTATGCATCCATAAAAGCGGAACTATATTTGAATAATCTGAGCATTTTGAAACTAAATACTTTTTTGCCCGAAATGGAACCACCGGACCTGTGGATATTTGGAACCCTAAACCTTGAATCGTGTCTGGCCATTGGTCTATAATTTTAATAATACTTAGGTCGAGAGGGGATGTTGGTATTCGAATAAACACATCTCCGTTTTTATGGTGGACTATCACATCTTTTTGAACTTTCACTTTTCTTAATGGCCTAAGATTTTTATTTCTGCTAGCCGAAATTTCGATGTCCTCATTGGAAAATTGACCTTTTATCCCTTTTATTATGACACTTTCTTGAAGGATATCGTCTTGATCAAAAACCTCTTTTCTTGATTCAAAAATATGTATGTTTGAAAGTTCCATATGATTGAGAAACCATTTTCGAAATTTACTATAATATAATCCGGAACAAAAACTTCTTGGTGTGATGAATACCATTTCACCCCCTGGCCTCAGTATTTTCGTCGACAATGCCATGAAAAATGAATATATATTCGGTTGTCCGGAAACCAATTCTTCCATCACAATCGATTCGGGCGAATTCTTGTTTAATTTATAATACGGGGGATTTGAAATTATATAATCATACAACTTGGAATTTTTTTTGGCAGTGAGACTGGCATCAGAAAAATGATTTCCGTTATGGATAATGAAATCATTTTGAAAGATATTATATTTCATACTGTGGCCATTTTTTTCCAGCGTGATTTTGCATAATTTTAAAACCTTATCTAAATACGGGAGAATATCCGAATCGTTTTCATACACGTCAATTGAGATTTCAATCAGTCTATTCATTGTAAGGAGCCTTTCACAAAAAGCCGCTGTTAAAATTCCCGTACCGGAGCCGGGATCTAAAAGGTTTATTGAATTGGATTCGATAGTAAAGTAATTTGCCATATATGCACTTACGGATTTAGGAGTAAAGAATTGTCCTTTTGGCTTTCGAATATTTAATTCGTAAATGTTAGAATATTCATCTGCCATTCGCAGGGCATATTCCAACATGCCTTCGTTTTTTAGATAATTCGGTATGTCCATTATGAACCTCGCTTGCCCCCCAATATACATAACACCAGTTAATATGCTTTCCATTTTACTTCCACCAACACCATTATCGTTTCCGCTACCACATATGGTTATAATTTAGGTGGTGGCACTATAAAAGGCAGAATGGCAGGTCTCCGAAAGTACTTGAACATCCTTATAACGACCCAGTCTGAGTATACTTACTTTTCAGATGAAATTTGTATAATGATTCATTTTCTGGTGGAAAATGTATATGGCGTATTCTTAACCTTCCTATTTCCCCCCACACCCCGGGCAGCCGTTCATCGTAAACCCTTCCGCAGTACTGGCATTTGGTCATGTTCACATCGTCGACCTGGGGCTGGTATTGGGGCTGCTGGTACGGCTGGGGCGATTGATAGTATTGCTGTTCCTCTTTCTCCCGGGCTGCCCTGCGCGGGTAGAATATGGCAGTTCTTCCGAATACCCTGAAAAAAATTACGATGATGATGATGAATGCGATTGTGCAGCAACATAACTCTACTATCATTCTATCCCGATTTCCGTTTCGAATACCGTTACCGCCTTACCTGTGAGCAGCACCCTTTCCTCTGCCAGTTCCACCGTCATCTCCCCGCCCCTTTTCGAGGCCTGGTACGCGCTCATCCTTGTCATGCCGAGAATTTTACCCCAGTACGGCGCCAGCACAGTATGCGACGAGCCGGTAACCGGATCCTCATTCACCCCAACCCAGGGCGCAAAGAACCGCGATATGAAATCATGGTTCTTCCCGGCGGCGGTGATTATCACCCCTATCAATTTTTCAGGCTTATATTCCAGCATTCTGCCGAAATTCGGCTCTATTCGGCTCACCAGGCCCGGGTCCTTCAGATGCACCAGAAATTTATTCATGGCCTTGCAGAATAATACCGCTTCAATCTCATCCCGCGATATTCCCAGGGAATCGAAAATCGGTTCCGGCAACTTGGCGGGCTGCGGATTTCCGATGGGAAAATCCAGCCTTATTCCGTCGCCCGACCTTTTGGCCACCAGCATGCCACTTTTCGTCTGAAATTTGATTTCCATTGCCTTGAGTCCTATCTCCCTGAACATCACGTGTGCCGCAGCCAGGGTCGCGTGTCCGCACAGGTCCACTTCGTTCGTCGGGGTGAACCATCTCAGTTTGTGCTCAAGTCCGTCCTGGCGCACGAACGCTGTCTCCGAAAGGTTCATCTCCATGGCGATGGCCTGCATTGTCTCTTCCGGAATATCGCGGGTGAGAATGCAGACGCCTGCGGGATTGCCTCTGAATTTCTGGTCGGTGAAGGAATCCACTTGATAGAGTCTCATAAAAAAGTGTAATGTGACTCTGATTTATAAGTCTGACTGCCTCGCGTTCCGTCTCGGAGGACAATTATCTGTGTTTGTTCCTGCCCCTGGCTTCCTTGTGCATCTGCCGCCCCTCGCGGCTATGCCTGTCCCGAGTATCGCGCTGGTATGCCTTCTTGGCTCCCTTGCCGTCATGTTTCCTGACGAAATCGTCCCACTCCGGGATCTTCTTCATACGGGTCTTTTTCTTATTTATATCGTAAATCAGATAAATTACCAGACCGATGACGACAATGAAAGGGACTATTATGTAAGCAGCATCTCCGAACAGGTATATCAACAGAACTATGGTGATGAGAACAGACAGTATCTCGACGGTGACCAGCAAGGATTTATTCAGCTTTTCTCCCACGGGCATTCGGATGCATTTTCCGGTATATAATGGAAACGCGGGAAGGTAAGTATTCAGTGAAATGAAGCAATAACGATTGTAGATTTTAGATTTACGACGGATTGACTGGCCGAAACGAATAGTGAAAAGTGACGTTGGGAATCGGGAATTTGCTTGGTTATTGAAGCATTGGGACTCGGTAACAAGTTCAATGGCTGTTCCTGGCAGCCATTCCGTACGATTCCCAATTCCCCAGTTCCCGATTCCCCGATTCCCAAAATACAAAAATCCTATGGGGCAAACTTCAGAATGCTGAATTCTTACGCGGAAAGTCCCTACACAACTGGATTGGAATCTCGCTGTTCAGTCGTCAATCCTCACTCAACCATTACCGCGACCCGGCTCTGCCCAATCTTGCAATCAACGTTCTCCATGACCTTGGCGACCTTCTTCTTCTGGCCAGTGTCCACGCCCGGTATGAAACAAAGCTCAAAATGCGGACAGCCCCTCTCTCTGCATTTGGGAAAATCATAACTGATGCTGGAACCCTCCATGGCCACTTTCTTCATGATGACGGCCTTTCTGGGTAACGGCTCGACTTGGACCACCCGGACGCCCTCTTCGTGCAGAGGGCAGTCATGCATCACGTCCCTCAGACCGACGACCCTGTACCTGGAGCCCCTGTCCAGGTGGAAGCAGATGTTTCTTACTTTGCAGTCCTTGCAGTCAGAGAGCGGGCCGAGATAAACGAATTCCATACCCTCCTTCGCCAGCTTCTTTCCTATCACAGTAAGCATGACCATTTAAACAACTCCGGTTTCCTCTGCGAGTTTCTCGGCCTTTTCCATGTCGAGATTCTCGTGACCCAGGATGGTATATCTTTCGGGTTTAATCTCCCTGGCCTTCAGCAGCGCTTCGATTACCTCGCTCCTGCTGATGCCGATATCTGCGGCTTTCGTTGGCGCACCTATTGTCTCCAACGCATCCCGGATGCTTTCCCAGTTTTCCTGATGCAATGACATCATCATTATGGTGCCGATGCCGCACTGCTCGCCGTGCAGCGCCGGTTTCCGGGCAATCCTGTCCAGCGCATGGGAGAATTTATGTTCCGCACCGCTTGCCGGCCTCGACGACCCTGCAATGCTCATTGCCACCCCGGAAGAAACCAGCGCTTTCACGACCTGCCAGGCGCTTTCCTCATCCTCCGGTATTATCTGGTCGGCATTCTCTATGAGCATGTCCGCGGTTATCTCGGATAGCGTCGCCGCATAACTGCTGAATTCCTCGTTCCTGAGCTTGTGGGCCAGTTTCCAATCGAGAACCGCGGTTTTATTGGATATGATATCCCCGCAGCCGGCAGCCAGCATTCTGAAAGGTGATTTTGCGAGGATGCCGGTATCCGCAAAAACAGCCACCGGGGTCTGGGCCTCCAGGGATTCCTTCACACCGTTGACCATTATCGAGGCTCTGGAGGATACGATACCGTCATGCGATGCCGCGGTCGGCACACTGATGAAAGGAAGTCCCGCATTAAAAGAGGCGCATTTCGCGCTGTCGATTGGCCGGCCGCCGCCGACACCCGCCAGGAAGATATTTCCCAGGCCCTGGGCAATCTCCTGGATAGTGGAAATTGTTTCCGAATCAGCTTCCTTGATGCAGATGATATCCGCCTCGAAACCATCCTCCCGGAAGGAATCCATGATGGACTGGCCTGCGATTTCCTTTGTGACCTCGTCCGCCACTATCAGAACCGACTGGGGGAGTCCCAGCCTGGTGCAGTGTCCCGGTATTCCCTGAAGAACGCCGTGCCCTGCAACCACGTTCCTGGGCAATTCCATTATTTTGTACTTGCTGAAGTCTGACATTTACATCAACCAATATGGTTCAACCATTTATTATTTATCGTTATTCCTATTGCTCATTCCTGAAGTTCCTTCAGATTCTGGTAAAGTACCAAAGACTCAGGATTGCCCAGTGCGTCTTTATTCTTGACTTCCTGGCCGTGAATTATCTTCTTAACTGCCAGTTCGACCTTCTTCCCATTGATGGTGTATGGGATATCTGCAACCGCCAGGACCTTTGCCGGTACATGCCTTGGCGTCGTGTTGGTTCTTATTGATGTTCGAATGGTATTAATCAGTTCCTCTGACAATTCTATTCCTGTCTTCATCTTAACGAAGAGGAGAACGCGCACATCATTATCCCAATCCTGGCCAACAACGAGGCTGTCTTCAATTTCCGGAATGTTCTCGACAACGTTGTAAATTTCAGCGGTGCCGATTCTCACGCCCCCGGGGTTGAGCGTGGCATCCGAGCGCCCGTATATGACAACTCCGCCTTCTTCTGTGATGACCACAAAATCTCCATGATGCCAGATATTTGGGTACCTTTCAAAGTACGCTGCCCTGTATTTTCTATCCTCCGGGTCGTTCCAGAAATAAATCGGCATCGAGGGAAAAGGCGCCGTACACACCAGCTCACCCTGCTGAGTGAATATCGGACTGCCGGAATCATCAAAGGCCAGCACCCGCATCCCCAGGCCGCGGCATTGCAGTTCGCCAGATATCACCGGTCCGATGGGGTTACCCAGTGCAAAGCAGGAGATTATGTCGGTACCGCCAGAAATAGATGACAGCATTATATCTTTCTTTATTTGCCGATAAACAAACTCGAAGTTCTCCTGGGAAAGAGGCGAACCTGTTGACAGCATGGCCCTTACCGTGGGAATATCCCCCTGCCCCAGCTTCACGCCCGCACCCTCAACTGATGCAATGTATTTGGCGCTGGTTCCGAACACGGTCATATTTTCTTCTTTTGCAATATTGAACAGAGCATACGCGTCTGGATAAAACGGATTACCATCGAAAAGCAGTAAGGTGGCACCCACAGCCAGGGAACTGACAAGCCAGTTCCACATCATCCAGCCGCATGTGGTGAAATAGAATATATTATCATCGCGCTTCAGGTCGGTATGAAGCACCAGTTCCTTCAGGTGCTGGATTAAAGTTCCGCCTGCGCCATGAACTATGCATTTGGGAACCCCGGTTGTGCCGGAAGAGTACATTATGTAAAGGGGGTGGTCAAACGGCAGCTGCTCGAACTGAATCTCCAATCCCTCTTCCTTACAATAAAAGTCATCGATAAGAACGGCATTCGGAAGGCTGGCGATGTCCGGTTGCTTATCCGTGTAAGGAATCACGATAATTTTTTCCACTGATGGTAAATTACCGATTATGCCAGCTATTTTTTCCAAGGAGTTAAAAGACTTGTCCTTGTAGAAATATCCGTCAGCCGTGAACAGTATTTTCGGCTCTATCTGGCCGAATCTGTCCAGTACGCCCTTTATCCCGAAATCCGGCGAACAGGAGGACCAGATTGCCCCGATGCTGGTGGTTGCCAGCATTGCGATTATAGCTTCAGGCATGTTCGGCATGAAGCCTGCGACCCTGTCCCCGGTCTTTATTCCAGCCTCCCTGAGTGCCCGTGCAAGCCCTGCTACACGGTGATAAAGCTCAGCATAGGTGAATGTTCGTCTAATTTTTGTCTCGCCCCTGAAGACGATTGCGACCCTGTCGTCACGATGCCGCAACAGGTTCTCTGCATAATTCAGCCTTGCGCCGGCGAACCATATCGCGCCAGGCATCTTATCCAGGTCGGTTACTACGCTGTCATAGGGTTCAGAATGCACAATGTCTCCGAACTCCCACATAGCTGCCCAGAAATCCGGTATGCTCTTGATGGACCAGTCATAGAGCTCAGGGTAAGTTACAAAGTTCTTTCCATGTTTGTTATTAACATACTGGATGAACCTGGTCATGTTTGCGTTCTTTATCTGCTCCTGGGTCGGGATCCACAACACTCTGGGCATTTTTTATCCTCCATGGAATGGAAAAGGTCGAATGGTTTAATAGGTTATCGAAAACGGTATGTTAGAACATCCCCGCCCTCGGCATCCAACCCGACCCCAGGGCTACGGCACCGGCCAACTGCCCACTTGTCCCATCTAACCGCCCAAAATACCCCGACACCCAGCCTAGTTCCAAATACCCTCAGGTTTTGGATATCGACAAAACGTTCCGAACCGCGTTCGGATACCGTCATAATTCCAAATGTCCTCAGACTTTGGATGCCGATTAAAAATAATATGAAAATTGCCTGCGCCTCACGACGCAGGCATTGGTTTCGTTTTACCGCATTTTGATAAGGTTCTCGACAACGCTGGGGTCCGCGAGCGTCGAAATGTCCCCAACTTGGTCCATTTCCTTGGCCGCGATCTTCCTGAGTATGCGCCTCATTATCTTGCCGGACCGGGTCTTCGGAAGGCCTGGTGCCCATTGGACTATGTCGGGCTGAGCAATCGGACCTATCTCGTTCCTGACATGCTTCTGGAGCTCCTTTTTCAGGTCGTCGGTGTAATCATACCCGTTCTTCAGGGTTACGTACGCGTAAATTCCCTGGCCCTTGATGTCATGGGGGAAACCGACAACGGCTGCCTCGGCGACTGCCGGATGGGAAACCAGTGCGGATTCGACCTCGGCGGTACCCATTCTGTGACCGGAAACGTTTATGACGTCGTCAATTCTTCCGGTTATCCAGTAGTATCCGTCCTCATCGCGTTTCGCGCCGTCTCCGGTGAAGTAATTGCCCGGGAACATCGAAAAGTACACTTCCTTGAACCTCTGGTGGTGGCCGTAAACGGTCCTCATGATGCCTGGCCATGCCCCTTTCAGAAGCAGTGCGCCGCTGGCAGGTCCCTGCAGTTCGTTGCCCTTCTCATCGACGATGGCTGGCTCGACACCGAAGAACGGCAACGTGGCTGAACCCGGTTTGGTTGGAGTTGCACCCGGTAGCGGCGTAATGAGAACGCCGCCTGTCTCGGTCTGCCACCATGTGTCCACAATCGGACACCGGCCTTCGCCTACCACATCGTTGTACCAGTTCCATGCTTCCGGGTTGATGGGCTCGCCCACTGTTCCCAGGAGCTTGAGGCTCTTCCTGGACGTCCTGGTGACCGGCTCATCGCCTTCCTTCATGAGGGCGCGTATCGCGGTGGGTGCGGTGTAGAACTGTGTGACCTTGTACTTGTCAACGACCTCCCAGAATCTGCTGGCGTTCGGGTAGGTGGGAACACCCTCGAACATGACGCTGGTTGCGCCGTTCAGGAGCGGTCCGTAGACGATGTAAGAGTGTCCGGTGACCCAGCCGATATCGGCTGTGCACCACCATATATCGCCGTGGTGGTAATCGAAAACGTACTTGTGGGTGATTGATGTGTAGACCATGTATCCGCCGGTGGAGTGCAGCACGCCCTTTGGCTTGCCAGTGGAACCGGAGGTGTAGAGGATGAACAGCGGGTCCTCGGCATCCATGTGCTCTATCGGACTTTCGCCCTTCACGTCATCGGCACCCATCTCGTCATGCCACCAGACATCGCGGCCATCCTTCATGGGGACTTCCTCGCCCGTGCGCTTGACCACGAAAGTCTTCTCGATGCTCGGGCATGAATCCAGTGCCCTGTCGGCATTGGTCTTCATTGGAACGTCCTTCTTCTTTCCGCGGAGGGCGGTGTCCTGGGTAATCAGCACCTTGCAGGTGGAGTCCTGGATCCTGTCCTTGAGGGAATCGGCAGAGAAAGCGCCGAATACGACCGAATGAACTGCGCCGATACGGGCGCATGCCAGCATTGCAACCGGCAGTTCCGGAATCATCTGGAGGTACATGCAGACCCTGTCGCCCTTCTTGACGCCGGCCTTCCTGAGAACGTTTGCGAACTTGCAGACTTCCTCGTGGAGTTCCTTGTAAGTAATCTTTCTGTCCTCGCCGGGTTCATTGCCCTCCCAGAGGTAGGCGATGCGGTCGCCGTTCTTTTCCAAGTGTCTGTCCAGACAGTTGTAGGTCACGTTGGTCTTTCCCCCGTCGAAGAACTTAATGTGGCCTTCAACGAAGTCGAACTGACGTACGGTCGTCCACTTCTTGAACCATGTGAAGTTCTCCGCTATCTCGCTCCAGAACTTGTCCGGGTTCTCGATGGATTCCTTGTACATTTCCTTGTATTGTTCCATGCTCTTTATGTGAGCTTTCCTTACGAATTCTTCATTCGGTTTGAACATCTTATCACCTGTTTCACTCATTCTCGCGCCTCCTGGATTGATAATCGTTATTAGAGGATAGGCAGCCCAATAATAATCTCACTATAAATCTGTTGCCCATATAACTATACTGGAAACCGCCGATTTTGTACTGATTGAAGCCCGGAAATGTGCATCATTACGTGATAGTTCCGTGAAAACAATAAAATGTGAAAATGGCCATCGACCGTTTGGCCGATGGCATTGTTATCCGTTTGGTTCAGAATTCTATCTTCCTGAACTTCAGAATCGGCTTTCCCAGGGGCAGGACCTCGAATCCTGCCATGGTCTTCAGCACAATCGCGGCGGAAGCGTAGAATCCGCTTATGGCGACAGCCAGTTCCATGACTCCCGAGAGCAGCGCCGGACCGCCTGCGAATATCTGGAACAGCAGGGCGCCCAGCAGCAGGTCTATGAACACAAAAATCGCCAGGAAGGCCTTGTTCACGGTAGCGGCCGCATAGGTCATGTAAATGCTGAATATGAGATAACCCAGTACCGCGAACCCGAACTGCTTTATGTCATACCCGAAGTACCATGTCATGCCCACGGCGAACCAGAACAACCCGAACGCGCCGAATGCCGTGGCTGCGAATATGTTGTCCCTCTTGAATTCGATGCTGCAGGCGATTATCTGGGCGAATGCACCCAGGAATATGACCCAGGGCAGAAGGCCGCTCGTTCCGTCAGTCAGCCCGAGCTTCTCCGAAGATGCCACCAGTGTGGCCATTGCCAGTCCGAAGATTCCAAGCGCCGCCGGGTCGGCAAGGCGCGTTTTTGTTTCTGCTATTTCGTTTCCCATCTTGAACACTCCTATTTCTATCCAATCATTTTTATGATGGTAAATAGATTAATTAGACCGGAATGAGACAGATTATAAATACTTTTTCAGGCTGAACCGGAATCTGTCGGCGGCGCGGCATCAACAGGCTTAGTCTTCCCCCTTCTCAAGAACTGGAATATCAGGAAAGCCCCGATGGCCGCCAGAGCCGTGGCAAGTAGCATGGGCAGAAGGATGCTGCGAGGCTCCGCAGGCGGGGGAACGACACTCACCACCATCGTGTCGGTGCCAGTGTTCCCGGCGGCATCGGAGACCGTCAGCGTCACAGTGTGGATCCCCTCCTCCCAGAATGTGAATGACGGTGAAACACCGTACAGGGAAACGGCGGTTCCGTTGTGGGCGAAGGTCCAACTATAGTTCACGATGCCTACGTTGTCAGTGGAACCGGAGCCGTCGAAGGTTATGGGTAAACCAATTGTGGCATTTCTGTCAGGACCGGCAGCAGCCATGGGGGCCGTAGTTTCGAGAACGGTGATGACTATTTTGTCCGTATCAAGGTTCCCAGCGGAATCTGCCACATTCAAAAGAACTGAAAATTTCCCCGGAATTCCATAATGTCGAGAGAATGACACACCGTAATACGTCAAATCGTTTGTTCCATCTGATATTTGCCAGGTGTAATTCACAATCCCTACGTTGTCATTGCTTTCTGATGCATTGAACGTTATATTCGAATCCATCCGCACGGTTTGGTTATATCCGGCAACAGCCATCGGATATTCCGAATCAAGGAACCATGTCCCCATCAATGGGTAATAATCCACAATTCCTGAATAATTATGAAACATATCGCCTATTCCATCACTGCCATATTGATCTTGCAAGGGTCCGAAATACGCATCCGTTCCATTGCAACCGCTCCAGTAATTTCCGCCTTTCGGATATGTTGAGTTCCAGAAGTTGTCCCCCGTGTCACTGGCATGCACTGTGTTATTGATGAAATTATTATGAAAAATCGAATTGTTTTGGCAGTTAATGATTTCTATTCCATGGTCATTTGATTGAATATTATTTCTGTTGATTGTGTTGTTGTAGCTTCCTAAATCAAGCATTATTCCAGCTCTCCCGAATACTGAGCCCGTATTATTGGATATGAAATTATCCGTAATATGGTTATCGCTGGAATCACGTAGCCATATGCCTATGTTGTACTCGAAAGTCATATATCTATTATTTCCGCAGACCTTATTTTGTGCTATTGTGATGTTGTAGCAGTCATAAATATTAAATCCCCGCACATTTTTTGATGTGTTACATTCGGTTATTGTGCTATTTCTTGTCATATAGTATGATATACCCACCATATCTGACAAAGCAGTTATATTTCTTGCCATAATTTCGGAAGAAAAAGCCACAGCCAAACCGATACCACAATTACTCAGATTCTGGTTTATTACCATTATCTCAGTACAATTTGCAAGTATTATCTGCCCGGCGCCAGACGGCACAGTTGCATTGTTCTGGTCCTTCAAATATTGTACACTTTTCCCGTTTATAGAATTATCATTATCAATCGTGTGGGAGTTCCAATGTCGTACCTCGGTTCCGCTGACAAAAATGCTGCAATTCATCATTTTATTATCAAACAAAGAAGCATTCAAGGCAGAACCCATTGCAATACCTTTACCCTGGCGCGACATTATTGTGTTGGAAATAAGAGTGGTGTTCTTTGTATCACTTATCATAATCCCAAAATATGTCAGGTATCCAGAGATGGAATTATTTGTGATGATTGCAGTGGATCTTCCCAAATCAATGCCACTACCCCAGGCAGAAATCGTGTTGTTCGATATTACATTTGATTCAGAGATGTGGAAATCATCAATGCTAATCCCATTCATTCCACTGGAGATTGTGTTATCTTCGATTGTCCAATTGGTTGAATCAATTGTGATTCCATCTCCAGAACTTATAATGGTGTTTTTTCTTATTTTGAAATTGCTGTTAGAACCAGATACTTCAATGGCACATCTCTCATTAAATGATATATTATTTTGCTCTATCGTATTGTTATTGCAATTCCAAAAATTTATTCCGTCTTCATTGTTAGACAATATTGAATTATTTTTGATTAGTATTTCAGATGAATAATCAAAACCAATCCCATACCCTCCATTTGATGAAATGTTATTCGAAATTATGCTGCAATTATCAGTGTTTGTGATGCTTATTCCAGAATACGCATTTGAATTCACAAGGTTATCCTTCAAGGTAACATTAAGGGAATAACCGATGAATATACCTGCAGAATCACTGATATTCAGACCCTCGATTCTGACATTCGTGCAATTGGCCAGGATTGTCTGACCTGCATCAATTGGTATAGAACCTCCAACCTGGTTCTTCCAGTAATAGACAGGCCTGCCATTCACTGTATTTCCTGTGTTTATCGTATGAGTGTTCCAATCTTCAACCCCCCATCCCCAACATGATATTCCGCCATCGATTATCGTATTATTCAGTATCGTGTTGTTTGAACTACTTAACGAAATTAAACTTTCAGAAATCGTGTTGTTAATTATCATGTTGTGTGAACTATAGATTACAATAGCGATATTCTCATCGGAAGTGATGCTATTATTGGCAATAAGGTTATAATCGCCCGAATTGAAAAAAATCCCCGCATAATTGTCAAAAGAAGAATTTTGAATTGAAATATTATTTGAAGAAATAAGATACGCGCCGTTATAGTTGTCAGAGACGCTAAGATTGAAAAGGCATCCATTTGAAACATTATTGAGGTATATAGCTGAGTCATCATATGATCCCGCATACCAATCTCCCCATGCTTCTGATATAAAACCGGACATTGCCCCGTGCAAATTGGAATTTTTAACCACAAAACATTCTGTGGTATTCCCTATATAAATGCAATATCCAGTTCCTCTACCGCTTATATTAAAATTTTCTATTATCCAAGGATTGTCAAAACTGCCGTTTCCCCCCGAAACCTTCGGCGATGCGGCAAAATCCGCATTGGAATTGATTCTGAACGGCTCACTCACAATATATGCCTGGCTCTTTCCTTCATTCCCACTCCCTTCCACGTTGTCGTCGACATCTGTGGTCATCACCATGGCGGCAGATGCCAGAACAAGGCAGAGCCAAACAGCAACCAATCTCCTCATTTCTTCCACCGAATATATACAACTAAGACATGAAATAGAGGATATTTAAAATGTTGTTTTGCTTCAATACATGATTAATCCGCCATTCACATGAATGACCTGGCCCGTGATATATTCCGAATCCCGTGAGCACAGGAACCGCGCGGCCCTGCCGATATCTTCGGGCTGCCCCAGCCGGTGCGCTGGTATGCCCTTGATGACCGATTCCCTGTCATGCACGCCCTCGAAGACCACCATGTCCGTTTCGATGTACCCCGGCGCTATCGCATTCACGTTTATCCTGTACGGCGCCAGTTCAAGTGCCAGGGATTTCGTCAGCCCCAGGACCGCGCCCTTGGACGCCGCATAATGGACCTCATGGTCCGTGCCCGTGAATGCCACGCAGGACGAGATATTGATAATCCTTCCGGATTTCCTTTCCATCATGTGCGGGATGAACGCCCTGGACACGAGGAATGTTCCTGTGATGTTCACATCCATCACCCTGTGCCAGTCCTCGTCGCTCAATTCCCAGGACTTGAGATGCTGGTGTATGCCGGCGTTATTGATAATGAAATCCGCGTTACCCAACTCGGCCAGTACTGTGTCATGGAGTTCCGTAACGTCCTCCGGGATCGAGACGTCGCACTTCACAGCCATCGCTTTCCTGCCCATGGTCCTGACAGCCGCCGCCACCTGCTTAGCCAGTTTCTCCTCGGCCCTGTACACCACAACAACGTTCGCCCCGTGCTGGGCCAGTTCCAGAGCGATGCCCCTACCGATACCCCTGGATGCGCCTGTGATTACCGCTGTTCGTCCGTCGAATTCCGCGTTCATGACACAAGGAATCTCAGACAACATTATAAAGTGTTTTCCCGATACCCCTCCCATGAAGCCGGACATAGACATAGCCAGGGAAGCAAAACTCGAACCGATTGACTCCATAGCCGAAAAGCTGGGCCTGTGCCCGGATCTACTCCTTCCGTTCGGATGCAGCAAGGCCAAAATCGCAGTCGATCAGTTAGACCTCTCGAAGAAGAAGGGCAAGATTATTCTGGTGACGGCCATGAGTCCGACGCCTGCCGGAGAGGGAAAAACAACCATGGCCATCGGGCTTTCAATGGCGCTCTGCAAGCTTGGTCACAATGCCGTCGTCGGACTCAGGGAGCCGTCCCTCGGGCCTGTTTTCGGCATCAAGGGCGGCGCAGCAGGAGGCGGTCATTCCCAGGTCCTGCCCATGGAGGACATCAACCTTCATTTTACCGGCGATTTGCATGCCATAACGTCGGCTAACAATCTCCTTTCCGCGCTGATAAACAACAGCATGCACTACGGAAACCAGTTCAACCTGGACACCCGCCGAATATACTGGTCGAGGGTTCTGGACATGAACGACCGTTCGCTCCGTCAGATAGTCGTCGGCCTCGGGGGAAGGGACGGCGGGATGGTGGACGAGGATAATTTCGACATTACTGCCGCGTCCGAGGTAATGGCCATTCTCTGCCTCTGCAAGAACCCCGGGGAGCTGAAGGAGATGCTGGGAAAGGCCCTCGTCGGCCTGAGCGTGGAGAAGAAACCCGTGTACTGCAGCGACATCAAGGCAGCCGGTTCAATGGCCGTTCTCCTGAAGGACGCCATAAAACCGAACCTGGTCCAGACCATCGAGAACACCCCCGCAATAATTCATGGCGGCCCGTTCGCCAACATCGCTCACGGGACATCGTCCATGATTGCAGCCAGAACGGGGCTTCACTTCGCGGATTATTACGTCACGGAAGCCGGTTTCGGCTCCGACCTGGGCGGCGAGAAGTTCTTCGACATATTCGCCAGAAAGTCCGAACTGCCGGTGGCGGCAGTTGTAATCGTCGCCACAATAAAGGCCCTGAAGTACCACGGAGGCGTTGGCAAGAAGAAGCTGACAACCGAGAACGTCCCGGCGCTGGAGGCCGGTTTCGTCAATCTGCAGAGGCATATCGAGAACATAAAATCCTTCGGCTGGCAGCCGGTTGTCGCGCTGAACGTTTTCGGAACCGACACAGATGCCGAAATAACCCGCCTGAAGGAACTCTGCGCATCCCACGGTTCGGAATGCGTTCCCGCGCCCATACACGCCAGCGGGTCTGAAGGCGGCATGGACCTTGCCAAAGCGGTTCTATCGGGAATCGATGAAAAAGAACCGAAATTCGCATACCCCCTGGACATGGGCCTGAAGGAGAAAGTTGAAACGTTGGCGGCCAAGATATACCGCGCCGGAAGCGTCGTCTTCTCGCCGTTCGCAAAGCGCCAGATGGAGAAGTGGGAAGAGATAGGATACGCACATCTGCCCATATGCGTCGCCAAGACCCAGTACTCGTTCTCGGATAACCCGAAGCTCCTGGGCGCACCTGACGGTTTCGAGATGCATATCAGCGAAGTGAAAATATCCACCGGAGCGGGATTCGTCATACCCATCGCCGGCGAGATAACCCGCATGCCGGGACTGCCCAGGCATCCGAGTGCCGAATTCATCGACATCGACGATAACGGCAATATAATCGGGCTGTCCTGAAGTAATAATGAAATGATTTCCGATTATTTCCCGAGATTGCCAACAAATATATCACTGGCTATTTTCTGAAATAGTTCCAAACTATTTCCTGAAAAGCGTGCTCACCATGGTACTTCGATACTCGAGTTTCTCCAGTTGCCTGATATGATTCTCCAATGCACTGAGGCTGGACATCATCATGGTTTCGAGCCAGCGCGCCTCTTTCACATCCGGAAAATCGTTGATGTTATTTCTGAGGCGTTCCAGGCACGCAGTCAGATTTACGGCCTGTTCCTTCAGGTTCTCGATGTCGGAACTCACGGTACCCAGATGTGCATTCGCCGATATATATGTATTGATTAATTCAAACGGTGCCAGCTGCATTCACCGTACGTCGTAAATCTAAAATCTAAAATCTACAATTAATAAATCTACAATCTAAAATCGCAAACCCGCAATCTCACATAAAAAGTATCGCGTTCCCCCTCTTCCCCACCTGCTGCAGCGCCCCCATGCGCTTCATGGTGTACGTTATCGAGTTGGCCTGGTGATGGCTGCACCCCAGTATTTCGCCAAGTTCTTTATTGGTGAACGGGACCGGCAGGTCCGCCGGAAGCAAAGCCTTGAAATCCCTGTACGATGCCAGCACAATTCTGTCAACGACCTCAACCAGCCGGCGGTCATACACATACCACCCGTTCCACTTCCGCCGTTTCGGATCCTGCCTGCGGATTTCCTCTTCCCTGGTCATGAGTATTTCGAATGTGAGGTTCGGGTGCATCACCAGTTCTCTTATATACACCAGTTCCTCGAAAATATCGATGGGCTTGCCTTTCTTGGGCGATTTCTTCCTGTTTATCTCGCGGCCGTCAGGGTCCTGCCTCACAATCATTTTCTCGACGTAAATCGGATGCACCAGATGCACCGGGTAGTACCCCAGCAAATGAGTCAATTTTTTACGCATGGCCCCGAAGTTCTGCGTCTGAATCTCGATTATTTCCCCGTCCCGAAATATATCAGCCACAAAGCCGTCCACGGGCATTTCAATTTTATCTCCTGGCCGAACCAGGAAGTCCTTGATGTCCGCATGGAGGCCTTTCTCGGACAGGGTGCCGATTATTGGATTCTTCACGGCTGTGTAATCGCCGGCAGATATTTTAAAACTACCCGATTAGACTCACAGACACCTGGTCCTGATGCCCCGGTGGAACTGGAACACGTTCCCCATGAACTCCAGCTTGCCCTTTTCATATATCAACGCGCTGTTGTCCAGTATAGCAAAAATCTTGGTGGCGGATTTTTCCGAGAGGGCAATGAGCTCGCTGTCCGGCGAGATGCCTGAATCATGATTGCCGTCGCTCATGTAATGCACCGAAATCGCAAAATCCAGTTCCCCGAAACCCTTGAAGAACCTGGTGAGCTGTGCACCCCCCTGCCCCACCACGGCGGCGTACTTCCTGCAGAGGCCCAGTGCCCCCGCGCTGTTGCCTATGATGACCCCGTCAAACTCCGCAAATATCTCATCGGCCCTGGATAGGAGCATCCTGTCCACAAGTATGGCCGGATTTCCGCCTGGCAGATAGATGAGGTCGGAGATTGCGGCCTTCTTGGCCAGCGCTCCGTAGGGGTCCCAGGGTTCGGCAAATTGCACTGTCTGCGCCCCCAGGTCCATGAAGTACTCGGTCATTACTGCCCTGTACTCTCCTTCATGGTCCACGCTGTCGCCGGTCCAAGGAAAAATGAACGCCGTGGGATTCGGACCAACGTTATCCAGTGCCTGCTGCATGATATGCCTGGAGGTGCGTTTCCGAATGTCTTCGCCGCCCAGGAGATATAGCTTTCCCATGGAATGCCAGAAGCAATGAACGTTTATAATTTTTATCCGCGGAGCTTTTCCATAATCTCCTCGGATGAAATGGAACCGGCCACTTCCTGGAACCACTCGTTGATATCCTCAATCTTTGCTTCCATTTCCCCCGGTGCAAAGAACACCAGGCCTTCCAGCCTCTTCACAACTTCCGGCGGCAGGTCGTAATACACATACCTCGTTGCGTAATTGTACCGCCGAGGGCAGTGTTTCATTCTCAGCACCTCGACCATCGGTCGGAACGTCTGGCCCAGGTAGAAGAACATTGCCTCGACATGATTGCCGCGGTTCGTTTCCTTCATGATGGCCAGATCTATGAGAAGGAACGGGCTGGCGTTATTCAACTTGTAAAAGCACTGGGAATGCCCGTGCCATGTTGGTTCCGGTAACCTGAACTTCGCCACAATGCCCCCAAGCTTCTCCACGGTCTCGTCAACAATCCTGAATACGTCCTCCACGCGGTCGTCATGCACAATCCCCTGGACGTCGATATCTGACCACTGGTCTGCACGATTGAAACCAGCAGCCCCGCCCTCCCAGAACGAGTAAACTACCAGCCCCTAAAGGAGCTGGCGTTTGTTGCCAGAGCTGGAAGTTTACCTAGGGGGCCATGTACCTAATTTATCAAAGCCATTTAGCTTTGATTTCATGTGCTGAGATATGCACGGTACATGGCGGCTTACCATGCTTTTACTGCTTATGCCGATTCATCTCAGCCCCTCAGGGCTGGGCTTTCTCGGCATTTGTGCAGTAAACGTAATCCAGGGGTTCGAGCGCTTCGGTCAATGCATCCAGCACATCTTTTCTTGATAGCTGTGTCATGTTATCGGCCGGTAAACGGATTTTCCCATAATAAGTTTTTTAGGCCATGGGGGATTTTCCGGACCATGGAAAGCAACAGGTGCTTCTGGGCTAGCGGAGAGGATTTCTACATTCGATACCACGACGAGGAATGGGGCGTTCCCCTGCATGACGATAAAAAACTGTTCGAATTCCTGATACTTGAAGGATTTCAGGCCGGCCTCAGCTGGTTCATCATTCTGAAGAAGCGCGAGAATTTCAGAAAGGCATTCGATAGCTTCGACCCTGCGAAGGTCGCCGGATACGGCGATAAGAAAATCGAAGCGCTCATGCAGGATGCCGGAATAATCCGCAATCGGCTCAAGATACTGGCTGCAGTGACCAACGCCAAGGCATTTCTCAAGATCCAGAAAGAATTCGGTTCCTTTGACAGGTACATCTGGGGCTTCGTTGACGGCAAGCCCATTCAGAACTCCTGGAAGACCGGGGCCGAGATACCTGCCAAGACCGAACTTGCAGAGCAAATCAGCAGTGACCTGAAGGCCAGGGGCTTCAAATTCGTCGGGCCGACTGTCGTCTATGCGCACATGCAGGCCACCGGCATGGTGAACGATCATCTGACCAGTTGTTTCCGCTGGAAGGAAGTGCAGAAATGAAACCGGAATTAATCGCGCCCTGCGGCATGAACTGCGCCATCTGTTCCGCATACCTGGCTATGTCCCGGGGCCACGAGAAAAAGAAAGGCATGTCACACTGCACGGGCTGCCGCGCCCGCAATAAGAACTGTTCTTTCATCAAGAAGAGGTGTACAGGCGGGTTGCGGCAGAACAAGATACGGTTCTGTTACGAGTGTTCGGATTTCCCGTGCGAGAATCTGAGGAAAATAGATGCGCGCTACCGGAAGAACTATGATTACAGCTTCATCGTGGCCCTGGAGTTCATTCGGGACAATGGCATGGAACCCCATCTTGTCCATGAGGAGATGCGTTACAAGTGCCCGAGCTGCGGCGACGTTCTCTGCGTCCACAACGGAAAATGCTACAAATGCCAGTCAATCAAAACCTGGAGAGGATGATATTAATTTCGACATCACGGTGAATGCAGCAGGAAACATTTGAAAGCAACGCATTCGCCAATGGCCCGATAATATTCACTAACTAAATTAGGGCCATACTGCTCGCTTCATTCTGCAAACAAGCGGTGAATGCGAGAGCTAAATCAAATCATTTTGTAGCATTCGCCTTGAATCACCTATATCTCAACAAACAGATTCATAGTGTGTGGAATTTCCGCAATCGACATTATGTAAACGATGAGATTGCAGGGTTAGACAACGCGCTTCTTCGACACTTTCTTCGGTGCTGGGGCCTCGATCTTGGAACCGCAGGCATAGCACATGACCGCATCGTTGCTTATCATGGTTGCGCAAGACGGGCACGGAATTTCCCCGTCTCCGCCCTCGGCAGACGTTTCCTCTGCCGGGGCTTCCTCGCTGTCAATCTGGGAACCGCATGCGTAGCACATGACCGCATCGTTGCTTATCATTGTGCCGCAGGACGGACACGGAACCTCGTCACCGCCCTCGGCTGCTGGCTCCTCTTCCTTGGCTGGTTCTTCTTCCTTGGCTGGCTCCGGCTCTGGCTCGGGTTCCGGTTCCTCTTCCTTGACTGGCTTAGGCTCAGGCTCGGCTTCCGATTCGGCTTCCGATTCGGCTTCCTTTTCTTCCTTGGCCGGTGCGGGTCTCGATGCCACGCCGCGGAGCTGCTCCTCCTTTTCGAGAAGCTGCTTCTCCTTTTCCATAAGTTTTCTGCCGTCCTGGATAAGCTTGTCCTTGCTGGCTCCGAGTTCTTTCTCCTCGCCGGCCAGGGCATTTTCCCTTGACAAAATTTCATCCAGTTTTGATTTGAATGAGTCCGTGAGCGATGACAGTTCCGATGCGGCATTCCTGGCCTTTTCCTCGGCCTCGATTATTCCGCTTCTCTTGCTGGCAACTTCATCCTCCAACTTCTTGATATCTTCCTGCTTATTGAGAATATCTTCCTCGCGGGATGTGAATTCCTTCTGCTTCTGGGTGATGTCCGATTCCCTGGATTTCAGTCCATCCTCTAGTTCGAGAATTCTCGATTTTTCTGATTCGAAGGCAGACCGGTCTTCCTTGAGCTTGGAAATCTTTCCGTCAATTTCATCCTGCTTTGAGCTTAGCTCGCCCTGCTTGGAATTGATTTCGTTCTGCTTGGATTCAAGCTCCTTTTCTCTGGACTCCATGGCAGCACTCATTTCTTCGACGTCCTTGGCTTTCTGCCTGAGGTCCATCTCCTTCTGCTTGAACTGTTCGGCCTGCTTTTGCATTACTTCCCAGATTGATGGTTCGTCACCCAAAGGAATTCCTCCATAATACTCGTTGATTATTGGACTCGTGATACTTTTATAGATTAAGTATTTTTGGTATACCCATAAGTCATTACTCGCCTGTGTCAAATATCGGGCCGAGGACCACTATACCATCTTTTCCGACCTCGACCGCATGCTTTTCCATGCTGTGCTGGGTTGCCCTCATTTTTTCCACCTGGAGATATCTGACAAGCTTGCCACGGTTCCTGTCCAGGCCCAGCATTATTATTCCGTCCACAAGGAACCCCTCGTTGCCCAGCAACTGGGATTCTGCCCCTATGGATCTTTCCATCACGATGAATGCCGTTAGATTGTTATCTCTCAGCATCTTGAAGAAATAGAACATCCTCTTGCGCATTTTGTGGACATCTTCCATGAGTGAGTACAGCGCACCCAGGGAATCCAATGTGAAAACGGTGAATTTATCGCCGTACTTCTTCTTGAAATAGACTATCATCTTCTCGATGAACGCGATGTAATCCGTCTCATCGCCTTCCTCGACGACCTTGTCCACCTCTCTCAAATCTGTAAAATCCGAAATCTGCATATGCGGCGAGACCTTGATGCCCAGGCTCTTCATGTTCTTCAGATGGCTCTGGGATGTTTCCTCGAGCGTGCAATACAATCCGAATTGATTCACCGATTCCAGGTACTTGGACATGAGTGTGTAGCCGAAGCTGGTCTTCATTGAACCCGGCGGTCCGGTAATCAGAATCACACATGGCGAAGTTATATCCGTTTTGAACACTTTTTCCATTCCTGGTATGGAATTTTTGAACATTTTGAACACCCTTTTTACCTTTATGTCGGCTTGAAGGCATTTTTAGGATTTATAGTTACCCATTACGTGTAGGTATTCGGCGAAACGATAACGATTTTCGATTTAGGGATTGTAGATTGTAGATTTACGACGGATTGACGGCGTTGCATATTCGTAACATAAATCTAAAATCTAAGTTCTAAAATCTAAAATATGGTTGGACATTCTGTAAATATCATAGTTCAGTAAATATTAATAGCAATATGCATTTTACCCGATGAAACTCAGGTGATTATCTGGCAGACAGTTCGGAGATACAGAAAAACAGGGTATGCCCAGTGTGTGACGAGTCCGTGTCAATCGATACAAAGGTCTGTCCATCCTGCAGCACGGACCTCACACTGTTCTCTGCCGAGGACGGCGCCCCCGGGGACGGCATGAACGCCGATGAACTGAAGTTGAGCCTTATGTCCGAAGATAACGGTCACATGACTGACCTTATCAAGGCCGCCGAGGACGAAACCCCCCTCCAACCGAAACCCCAACCAGTAGACCTTGTTTACGATGATTCTGTGGAATGCCCCGAATGCGGCAAACCTATCCCTGCCGATGCCGAGAAATGCCCCCACTGCGGTGTGCAGTTCGAGGTGGAGGAAGTCTTTGAATGCCCCATGTGCGGATCATTGCTTGGACTGACTGTAACAAAATGCCCGAGCTGCGGCGCGGAGTTCGAGGAAGCGGCTCCCGAGACGCCTGAACCGTCACCCCCGGTGATAGAGAAAAAGCCTGAACCGGTGCCGGAACCGAGGCTGGGGCCAGTCAGTTTCGTGGACCGCCTGAAACAGGTGAAGGACGAGCCGGTAACGAAAGACGCATCTCCGCAAATTCAGAAGGAGTTGACATTTGCCGAAAGGATGAAAGCAATGAAGGAAGGCAAGGCCCCCGAGGAACAGCCTCAACCCGCACCGGTCCAGGTACGGCAGGCAACACCCGCGCCAGCCCCGACACAAATACCGTCACCGGTTCCCGCTTCAACACCCGCTGCTAGTACCAATATCTCGGACAGGGTGAAATCTCTTCAGCAAGGTGCCTCGGTCGCAGAACCCGCGCCAGCCCCGACACATAAACCAGTCCCGACACAGGATATCAAGGCGGACCAGTATAGGGAACTTCCCAGATACATAGGCGAGGTCAAGAGACTCCTCATCCTGGCCAACGAATTGAAGATAGACGTTTCAACCAGCAAGAGCGTTATAAACCGGGCCGTGACCGCAGGTAAGAGCAGAGACCTGGAAACCGCAGTCAGGCTCGTGAAGGAAGGCAAGGCCGGCATCGAGAAGGAACTTCGGACAGTTTACCTCTCGAAAATTCGAACGCTGGAATCAGCAATCGGTCTGGAAACGAAATCCGGGAAGGACGTATCCGTTATGGAATCTGCCCTTTCCGAGGCCAGAAAATCCCTGGAAGCCGGAGATTTTCAGATTGCATCCGATTCCCTGAAAAAGATAGAGGACAGCATGATGATATCATCCCCGTCCAAGCTCTCCGAGGCGGAACTGGACTCTGTTTCGTGCGCATTGGATGACGCTGAATACCTGCGCCTCAACATCTCTGAAGCAAAATCGTTCTACGATGAAGCAATGATTGCCGCCGCAAACAGTGACTCGCAGAGGTCCTTCCAACTCACGAAACAGGCCACCGAAAGCCTGAACAGGATACTTCCCTCTTACATCGCAAGCGAGATGAGGAAGGCCAAAATTACCCTCCGGGAAATAAAGATGATGAACGTTGACATATCATCCCCTGTTAATATGCTGAAGGATGTCAATGATCATGTTCTCCGTGGCAATTACTGCGTTGCACTGACGCACATCAGAGCCTTTAAGGAGTTCATCCAGAAAGTCGAAAAATAAACTCTATCTGGCAGTTCATCCAGATAATCGAAAAACAATGCTTTTTTTCCGAAACAATAATAATATCCGGAATCGGCGAAATGAAAGAATTTCCTCAGAGAAATGAAAGAATTTCCATTTCCCTCTCCAGAATGTTCAGCCCCTGGTCGTCGAGAGTTTCGGGCGTGATTGACATGATGAAAATCGCATCGCTTTCCGAAACCTCGTCAATGAGCCTCCTGAGAAACTTCAGCACCGAATCAAAATTATTGTTGCTGATGAGATAATCAAGACCGTCAATCAGGAGTATGGATTTTCCGGGCGTGTTCAGGAAATCCTCGATTCTGTAGATTATCCTTTCCAGCACCGGCGTCACGCGGGTATCCGGGTCCCCTTCCCTGTCTGTGAGCCAAAGAACCGAGGCATTGCCCAGGTCGTACTGCTCCAGCAGGCGTTTCGGATTGACCCTGGTCAGTGCCATGCCTCTCATTCCGAGGTTCAGGCTGTCCACAAAATACTCGAAGCATTTGACAGGTCTTTCTTCCTCTATCAGGTAGCTGTGGGATATCTTCAGCCCCTCCCTGGCCTTCTCGAAGGGCATTACCTGCTCAGCGGCCTTCTCGACTTCCGGCTCTCTGGCATCGCCCGGGTCATCCTTCAGCGCCAGGTTTGCGGTTTCAAGGGTCATGGGCACCTTCATCAGGTCGGAATAGGCCAGCATGGTCTTCAGAGCGCCTTCCATCATCCTGATGTTCATACTGTACTTCTGTGCGATGTAATGGAGCACGTCGTCGCCGGCATCTATGTTCTTCTCCATGGCCTTCATCTTGAGAATTGTGAATCTGGTATTCACGTCCGTGGGCTGCATGTCCGTTGGCAGTCCTGAGTCAAACAGCGAAACCAGTCTTTCCTTGATTCCGGCAACCTCCCTGAGCGGCCGGTTGCAGGTGATGACAATCTGTTTTCCGTCCTTGAAAAGCGCGCTGAGTGTGTGGTATAATTCATCCTGAACCGATGCCTGGGTGACCACCTGATTGATGTCATCCAGCAGGAGAAAATCCAGATCCCGGAATTTCTTTCTGAACTGCTTCTTCTTGTTATTTTTGTTTGCGTCGATGAATTCGTTGACGAAGCTCTCGGTGGAGATGTAAAGTACCTTCTTTTCCGGATAATTCGAAACGACACAGTTACCGATGGCATTGAGCAGATGCGTCTTTCCGAGGCCCGTGCCTGAGTAAATGAACAGCGGGTTGTAGGACGAAGTTCCTGGTTTTGAGACCGCCTTGGCGGCTGAATGGCTGAACCTGTTGGATTCTCCCACCACAAATGTGTCGAACGTGTATCCGGGAATCAGGTTGGAGTCACCCACAGGAGTCGGTTCCTTGCCAGGTATGGTGTTATCAGCCCCGCAGGTCGAGCATTCCTTCTTGTCCTGCAGGTCCGCGCCGCATACCGTGCACACGTTTCCGCTTGCCTTTTCCGCAGGTATGATGTCCCCCTGGCCGGCCAATTTTTCCTCAGTTTCTTCCGGAACTGCCGCCGGTTCAGGCGCGGTCTCTACCTGGGTTATGGCAGATTCGGGTGTAGGTTCCACGGGCGCCGCAGGCGGCATTCCCTCCTCTTCCGGGTTTGTGAGGGATTTTATTTTCGTCTGTTCCATGAGTTCGGCTATCTTCTCTTCTTTTTCCCTGAGCGTCTCCTGCTCTATCTTGAGTTTGAGGCCCTGGAGCGCGGCTTCTATGGCAGTTATTTTCGACGGATTCTTGACCATGGCCTTGAGGCGCTCCACATCGGTTTTGAACTTCCTGCAATCGAGCACATCCAGTTCCTCTTTCAGAAATTCAGCGCGCCTTATGTTGCTCTCGAACTGCTCGAATGCCAGAGCCACGTTTTTCGGGTCTCTCTTGATCTCCTCCTGCAGGAACTTGACCACATAACCCCTGGTGTGCCAGTCCTCCAGTTTGATTTTCAGTTCCTCCGGGATATCGTCCGCAACATCCTGGCCCGGCCCCTTGCCGTTGTTTCCCCATTCCAGTGAGAATCTCGTCCTTCTCTTATGGATCTTTTTCTCCAGTGGGGCGTTAATCCCGGACATGGGGAACATTTGAAGAATAAGATTGATGTCCAGCCGGCCATGGACCTCCAGGTCGCACTTGTTGTCGTAAGTATCTCCCCAGGCCAGTTTCAGGCCTTCCTCGCCCTTCTTGGTGACAATGAATTTACCGTCAACGCGCCTTCCGTAGACCGCGGCCGTCAGGGTTCCGTCCTTCAGAACCAGATAACCCTCGGAGGCGTATCCGTCCCGCTCCATTCTTGTCAATATGTATCCCGTGAAACCGAACTTCTTGAGTTTTTCCATGGTTAGCTCTAGGGCTCTGGGGTCGCCATGGATGGTACTTATTACCTTTCCCTCGGGTATCAACGCATCTGAGATTTCAACACCTGCCTAGGCTCCTTTTTCAACAATCGGGAACACAAGTCGTTGGCGCCAAATATTGAACCTTGTTATATAAGTTTTGAGTTAAGAGCAGAATCGCAAATTTCAATATAAAAGTATAAAACGGGGTTCGTGTATAAGGGTGTGATATCATGCTTACGGAAATAAGTGAACTCATCGGAATGGAAGTATACACCGACAAGGGCATAGCCCTGGGGAACGTGGACGATCTGATTGTCGAGACTGAAAATCAGAAAGTAGACGGCCTCTTCATCGGCAACCCGAACCCGCTGCTGGTCGAACACTCCAAGGCGGTAAGCGTACCCTTCAGGTGGATCGGCAATGTCGGCGACATAATCATTCTCAAGTACTTCCCGAAATTCGTGCAGACCGGCGCCACGCCGGAGCGTATCCCCAAGGTGAGGAAGCTCACCGAAGAGATCAAGCATTTCGCCCACTCGGCCGAAGAGAAGATAATGCACGCGGAACACTCGGCCGCCGAAAAGCTGAAGGGCAAGAAGCTGTCCGACGAGATTCAGGAAATCTGATTGAACCGATATTAAAATTGCCCTGAATGAATGATTTTTTCACAGTTTTAATTTCATTCAGGGTTCCGATTTGCGTTTGCCAATCTTCCGGATGTGCCAGCCTGCTCAGATGCGGCGTATCTTTCCCATCATCGGCTCGTAGACCAGGCCCTTGTCCAGCAGTCCTTCGACCGCTCCGTCGAAGACTTCCTTTTTCAGCCCGGCCTTCTTTGCGGCCTTTTCCAGAACGTCCCAGTCCATTCCCGCTGACTTGGGGTCCAGTTCGGTTATGACCTTGAGAACTTTTTCCTCGTCCTCGGTCAGTTCCTCGTCAGTATCGGCTTCGACCGTTTTCTCCTCGGCGGCCGGCGGTATGGGCGGCATGTCGATGCTCTCCTCGAACTCGTCGTAATCGTCTTCCTCCGTCCCTACCATTTCCTCAGGTTCCGGGATGTCAGGCGCCCCGCCTTCCTCCGGGATAAGGGACCTCAGGGAGTCAATGAGCATGGACTGGTACCTCTCCACCGAGATATCGCCATAATGATCCCTGGCCGCGATTATGCCCCCGGCCAGGTTCGCGCTGTGCCCGCGCTTTATCAGATCCTCCGCCGTGACGTCATTATTCTCCAGCATCTCGGTAGCAGCATCAATTCTCTTCTTGAGGCCAATGCAGCCGTCCATGACCCAGGCGTTCCGCACGCTCTTGTCAACGGCCTTCACGACCTCCGGTCGGATGGAGATGTACATGACTCCTTCTTCGGGGCTGTAGATTCTGACTTTGCCGATTACGGCCGCGAAGCCGGGCACTGTCAGCTTTGACATTGCAATCGCCGCTTCGGGCTGGAACTGGCCCGCCGATACGTATGTGGTACCGGTTGGGTCGATGATCTTTGCCCTCCACATGGGCTCCTCCTGGGAACCGACATTCTCCAGGTCAGTGACGACGCCCACGATGTAAACGCGGTTCACCTTTGCGCCCAGCGGTGTTATGACATATGTCGGCGCCCGCTCCTCGTCGCTTGTCACGACCAGCGACGAGTCATTCAGTTCGCCGGCGAATATCCTCCATGCTACTTCTCTGGCGTTCATGTGCTCACTTCCTCAAGCATCTTCCTGGCCGCTTCCTGCGGTTCCGATTTCAGGAAGTCGGTGGAAGTGGCTATGAGCATCAGGCCGAAATCGTCAGACGTAACGTTTCCGGTGACGCGCGCTGGCATCGCCACGAGTTTCTGGAAAAGCTGGTCCTTGATGATTCCTTGATCCATGGCTTTTTTCGCTTCCTTCATGCACTTGTCCAGGGACTTGCCGAGTAATCTTTCTGTGATGTCCCGGTTCATTATGACGTTTATGGCGCCGCTGCCGTCATCCACGATGGCCTTGATGCGCAGGTCGGGAATTCCCGTTACCTCGGCGTGCACCCGACAGATGTTCTTCTGGAGCACCCGGTTGCAGTCCGGGCATCTGAACACCAGCCCGCTGCCTTCGCGCACATCCAGTATGACGCCGTCGATGGAAGCGTCCACCATGCCGCCTATCCTGGACAGGTATTCCACTGTCACGGTGTTCGGCTTCTGGAGTGATACCATGTCTGGCATGTCCTCCTTGACCTTTTCGACATTGGCCGCGTCGAAGTTCAGTTGCGGCATGCCCCTCCATTTCCTCAGGTAACCGGAATTCACCCGGACCACGTCCCCTTCCTTTATTTTTGAAGTACCCCAGCAGGTGAATGAAATTTTTCCGGTTTCATCGGCGATTATGCCGGACATCACTTCCTTCTTCTCGCCGCTGACCGTCACTTCGCGGATTTCCATGTTGAGTATCCGCGCCACAACCGTGAGATTGCCTGTGGACTCGCCCACATCGATAATTTTGCAGGGCCTGGCCGGCCTGAAACCGTTGCCCTTGAATTCCGGCATCTCGGATTTGTCCAGCTTGACGACCTTCCCCCTGTTGCCGATATTGACCTGAGGTTCTTCCCTGTACTCGGTGATGTAGGCATGCTCTATCCGTACCACGTCGCCCTTGCTCAGGCTCAGGTCGCCCTTCTCCCAGTGGGTGAAAGGAACCGTTCCTGATTCGTCGCCGATTATGCCGGAGATTATCGGTTTCTCCTTGCCGTCCGTCTTTATGGTTTTTTCGGTGACGAAAACGATCCTGCAGAGCAGATTGACATTCTTGTCCATGGGAGTAAGTTCCTTAATCGGCTTCTGAATTGCTTCCGAACTTCCTCCGACGCTCACCCCGTGCTTTCTCAGGACAAGCTTCTTAGCCTCGCCCGCTGAAAGTCTGAACTCGTCGATATAGCCTTTCAAATCTTTCTCTATCTCTTTCCTGTCAGCGTCCTCGCCCAGTATCTTCAAAATCTCGTCTACGTCCTTGTCGAATTTTTCTGTCATTGGATCACATCCTTTTACACCGGTGATCGGTTACATTCCCTATTGGCAGGGTGGTATAAAAGGGTTGATGAGAGGTCACCGAAACTACTCCCGCAATCGCAATGTTTGCAGACTGGCGTAATCGCTGCCGCAATCAAATTGTTTACATAATGTCGATTGCGGAAATTCCTCACACGATGAATCTGTTTGCCGACTGAATGCTGATTCAGGGCGAATGCTACAAAGTGATTTGATTTAGTTCTCGCATTCACCAATTGGTTGTAAAATGAAGGAAATTTTATGGCCCTGGATTTAGTGATAAAGGCCGGGAACCCCCCGGTTTTTAAGCCGGGGATGAGAGGCCATTTACACGAATCTGAACAAAAAACAGACCGCCATGCGCCGTGCAGATATTTGCACATGAAATCAAAGCTAAT
>Ga0180732_1000457_pt1 | contig 35515 bp, 26 predicted proteins | sample KR11_01MetaG_FD_148674 | JGI IMG/M metagenome (GOLD analysis project Ga0180732, IMG submission 148674) | Groundwater microbial communities from the Olkiluoto Island deep subsurface site, Finland - KR11_0.1 MetaG | ecosystem: Environmental > Aquatic > Deep subsurface > Groundwater | place...
GCAAGTGGAGCCCGAGCGGCGCCCTTAATGTCACCAAGGTTCGACTGGCTTATTACTACAACGGCTTTGACGCATAGAAATGTAATCGGGAGGGCTTTTCCTCAGGTCTCCTATTGACAACGCTACCAAAAGATTATTACCCTTTATCCTGATATCGGCACATGTGGTATCGATATCGCTGTTGAGTATGATTCAAAAAAGAAGATATGGTTGGTTGATCTGAAAAAGGGCACACACGAACTCAAACATCATTTAGAAATACCGGATGCCGATGCCTGTATGGAAAACAAGCAATGTGTTTCTCTGGGCCTGGAGATTGATCAGCTCAAGAAGAATATCGATGGGCAGCAGTATTAGACATAATGGCTGTCAGTTAAAAGGCCACGCAATCATAGGTTGCCTGCTCGATTTTGCTGCTGGGAAAAACTCCGGTAGCATAGCCATAGAACAATAATGATAAAAGGATTTCAGGATGATATGCTTTAAATCCCTTTCCTTCATAGGTTTCTGCAAGAGGCTGCAAATTAAGCTGTGATACTATATCGACAACAAATCTGGCCAGATGCTCTTCCGGGAGCCAATCCTGAATCGATGGAGGGAAGAGGAGCTGTTGATCTTTGTTTGTAGGGATGAATTTTGGAGTCATGTTTATCTCTCTATGTAGTTTACTGAAATTACATGGCAATCTCTCATAGAGATCTGAAACTATCAAACATTATATTGTAAAATCAACATGATACCATGATGTTGTATACTGCAGTAATTTAAAGTCGGTATATGGATCATAATCCGACAGACTCGTAGGTGACTTCCAGAGCTGCTGAGAAATCGAAGTTGTGATCTTCTTAGGTCATTGCAGACTTGCGAGTTAGTCGGGCTGGATAAGGTCCCGAAAGTCGAACCGAACCTAGGGGATTGGGACTATGGCGATTACGAAGGAAAGCGATCTGTGGAAATCCGCAAGGAACGACTGGACTGGAATGTTTTTCGGGACGGTTGTCCCCACGGTGAAATGCCCTCACGAGTTTCCGATCAGCTCGATCTTCAATTACCTGACCTTCTTCATGATGCTGTACCTATTCGACTGCTGGCACAATCCGGCCCTGTTCCACACCGGCTGGTTCGTGGAGTCGCTCTTCACCCAGACGTTGATCATCCATGTCATCCACACCAACAAGATCCCTTTTTGGTGGCGGGACGTTCCCTGTCCTACGTCGGTGTCCGATGCACCCAGCCGTTGAAGGAAGACTGACCAATGCCACCAATACTTCCTGTTGAACGCCAGTTCAGGTGGCACAATTGTGCTGAAGGAGTCTGAATGGAAAAGAGCAGTTCAATAAGTACCTTGTTTGTCGATATCGGCGGCGTCCTGCTCACCAACGGATGGGGCCACGAGTACCGCAAGCTGGCAGCCGAGGCATTTTCCCTGGATCCGGAAGAGATGGAGGCCCGGCACCACCTGCTCTTCGAAACCTATGAGTTGGGCAAGTTCACCATTGAGGAATACTTGAGCCGGGTGGTTTTCTATGAAGAGCGGTCGTTTACTCCGGCTCAGTTCCAGCGCTTCATGTTTGCGCAATCGAAACCCTACCCCGAGATGATCGAGCTGGTCCGTAGGCTCAAGGTCCGGTACGGGCTGAAGATCGTTGTGGTCAGCAACGAAGCACGCGAACTGAATGCGTACCGAATTCGCGAGTTCAAGCTGGACGGGTTTGTGGATTCTTTTGTTTCCTCCTGCTTCGTCCATGTCCGCAAGCCTGACGCGGATATCTTTCGGCTGGCGCTGGACATTGCCCAGACACCGGCCCGGCAGGTTGTCTATATCGAAAACACCCCAATGTTTGTCCAGATTGCCGAAGATTTGGGGATTCGCAGCATTCTGCACACGGATTACCGGTCCACATGCGCAAAACTGGCTGCATTCGGATTGGAAGATGACGAAGGAGTTATTCATGAAACCGGCTGACAATCGTATTTTGACGATCAATGGCGGATCATCGAGCATCAAGTTCGCGCTGTTTGCGGCTGATGATTCGCTCCGACGGATTCTGGCGGGCAGCATTGAGCGGATTGGATCGTCGGAGGCCGTCATGCAGGTGAAGGGCCAGGACCCGGCGGACAACTTTTCACGGTCAGTGCCGGCGCCGGATCACACGGCGGCGGTGGCCATTCTCATGGATTGGATCGAGGAACATCTCGGGCAAGAGGCATTGACTGCGGTGGGGCATCGAGTGGTGCATGGCGGGCCGAAGTATAGCGAGCCCCAGCGGATCACTGCGGAAATGGTTGAGGAGCTGCACCGGCTCAGCCCCTTCGATCCTGAGCATCTTCCCGAGGAGATCCTGTTGACCGAGGCGTTTCATCGCCGCTTTCCCGACCTGCCCCAGGTGGCGTGTTTCGATACGGCTTTTCACCACGACCTACCGCGCGTGGCCAGATTGTTGCCGATCCCCCGTCGCTATGAGGCGCAGGGGGTGCGGCGATACGGGTTTCACGGCTTGTCGTATGCATTTCTCATGGGAGAACTGGCCCGTCTGGCCGGAACGGAAGCGGCACAAGGCCGGGTCATCCTCGCCCACCTTGGCAATGGCGCCAGCCTGGCGGCGGTGCGTGACGGCAAATCGGTGGACACCAGCATGGGTTTTACCCCGACAGCCGGAGTGCCGATGAGCACCCGTTCAGGCGATCTTGATCCGGGACTGCTCTGGTATCTGGCGTGCACCGAGGGACTTGATGCCAAAAGATTCAATGAGATGGTCAACCACGAATCCGGGCTGCTCGGCGTGTCGGAGACCAGCTCCGATCTGCGTGATCTGCTCGAGCGTGAAACACAGGACGTGCGGGCGGCTGAGGCCGTGGCTCTGTTCTGCTACCAGGTCAAGAAATGGATCGGCGCATACTCGGCGGCGCTCGGGGGAGTGGACACCCTGGTGTTTGCGGGCGGCATCGGAGAAAACGCGTCTGTAGTCCGTGCCAGGATATGCGAAGGGCTGGAATTTCTGGGAATTGAACTTGCAGAAAAGCGCAATGCGGAGAGTGCGGGGGTGATTTCCGCGGCGGCCAGCCGGGTGACGGTTCGCGTTATTCACACAGACGAAGAACTGATGATAGCCCGCTCGGTGTGGCGTTTAGAAAAAATAGCACTTGAGAGGAAGGCCCCGCCAAGGGCGGGACAAGCTCTTGAAGGAGTCATCATATGACCACGGCATCCGAACAACAAAAAAGCAAAGCCTGGTATAACCAGTCTGCCGAGGAGGTGCTGTCCCAGGTCGGTTCTTCGGCAACCGGACTGTCTACGCAGGAAGCAGCACAACGCCTCGCGGCTGACGGCCCGAACGAGCTGAAAGAAGGCAAGCGCATTAGTCCGTTACAGATTTTTCTCAGCCAGTTCAAGAGCCTCCTCGTCTGGATTCTCATCGCGGCCGGTGTCATCTCCGGCGTGCTGGGTGAAATGGTGGATGCCATCGCCATCCTCGCCATCGTCGTTCTCAACGCCGTCATTGGCTTCTACCAGGAATTCAAGGCCGAGAAGTCCATCGCGGCGCTCAAGAAGCTGACCGCGCCCGAGGCCAGGGTGCTGCGCGACGGGCAGGTCACTTCGATTCCTGCCTCGGGCATCGTTGTCGGTGATATCCTGGCGCTGGAAGCCGGAGACCTGGTCGCGGCTGATGCCCGGTTGCTGGAAGAGGCCTCGCTCAGGTGCATCGAGTCCGCGCTGACCGGTGAATCGACGGCGGAGACGAAGCAACCTGCGACTTTGGAACAGGGCGACGTCGCACTCGGCGACCGCGAGAACATAGTGTTTATGGGCACCAGCGTTGCGGCCGGCACGGCACAGGCCGTGGTCGTGGCTACGGCGATGAACACGGAGTTGGGCCGCATCGCCGGTCTGATTGCAGAGGCGGGTGCAGAGGAGGGGACTCCGCTGCAGCGCAAGCTCGACTCCTTCGGGCACATCCTGGTCTGGGCGGCACTGGGCATCGTCGTGCTGCTGTTCGGACTGGGGCTGCTGCGTGGCATAGAGCCCCTGGAGTTGTTCATGACTTCGGTGAGTCTCGCCGTGGCGGCCGTGCCGGAAGGGCTTCCCGCGGTCGTCACGGTTGCCCTCGCCCTCGGAGTGCTGCGCATGTCCCGGCGTGGGGCGCTCGTGCGCAAACTGCCGGCAGTCGAGACGCTCGGTTCGACCAGCGTCATCTGCACTGACAAGACCGGCACCTTGACCGTCGGCAAAATGACCGTGCGCGCACTCTATGTCGCAGGCCGGAGTTACGAAGTTACGGGCGAAGGCTACGGGCCGGAGGGCGAGGTGCGCTTCGAGGGCAAGAAGACGGAAGCGCAGCACGCGGCGTCGTTGCTCGACCTCGCGACCATCCTCCTCGGTTGCAACAACGCCCATTTAGTCCAGGAAGAGGGGACATGGAAGGTCATCGGCGACCCCACCGAAGGCGCGTTGCTCGCTGTTGGTCTCAAGGCCGGCGGAGACCAGGAGCACATCGAGAAGGAGCTGCCGAAAGAGCAGGAGATACCTTTTGACTCCGACCGGAAACGTAGTACGGTGATTCGCAGGATGCCGGACGGGAAGTTGCGCGCCTTGATCAACGGTGCGCCCGACGTGCTGTTGGAGCGCTGCACAAACCTCTATACCAGCAACGGGGTTCGCCCCATGACGGATGAGGATCGTCAGAACATAGTGGCGCAAAACACTGCGATGGCGAAGCAAGCCCTGCGCGTGCTCGGTTCGGCCTGGCGCGACCTGGACAAGGCGTCGTCCGCCGATCTCACCGCTGAGGCCGTGGAACATGATCTTGTGTTCGTCGGTTTGACTGGGATGTACGACCCGCCGCGACCCGAGGCAAAAGACGCCATCGTCAAGTGTCGCGCTGCCGGCATCCGCGTGGTGATGATTACCGGTGATCATCCGCACACCGCAACGGCCATTGCGCGGGAAATCGGTATCGCTGCCGACGACGACATGGCCATCGCCGGTGTCGAGCTGGACAAGATATCCGATGATGAACTGCTTAGGCGTGCACTCAAGATTGGTGTTTACGCCCGCGTCACTGCCGAACACAAGCTACGCATCATCCGTGCCTTGAAAGCCAACGGAGCTGTCGTCGCCATGACCGGCGATGGCGTCAACGATGCCCCGGCCATCAAGGGCGCCGACATCGGCATCGCCATGGGAAAAACGGGAACGGAAGTCACCAAGCAGGCGGCGGACATGATCATCACCGATGACAACTTCGCCACCATCGTCGCCGCAGTGGAAGAGGGGAGGGGCATTTATGACAATATCCGCAAAACTCTCCAATACCTGCTGGCGGGTAATACTGGTGAACTCCTGCTCATGACCGTCTGTGTGGTCGTGGGTATGCCGGCACCACTGCTGCCGATTCACCTGCTCTGGATTAATCTCGTCACCGACGGTCTGCCCGCGCTCTGCCTCGCCACCGACCCCATCGACCCCGACGTGATGAAACGGCAACCGCGCAGCCGCTCTGAGCTCATTACCAACCGCAGTTTTCTCCGCACCATGGTCTTCACCGGCTTTCTCACGGCGGGCGTCGCCTTCGCGGTTTACTTTTTTATGTTGAAGGCAGGGAACACGGAAACGGCCCGCACGTATGCCTTCACCGTTCTGGTATTTGCTGAACTTCTGCGCTCTTTCGGCGCCCGTAGCGAGACTAAGCCCATCTGGCGTATCTCCCTTTTTACGAACATTAATCTTGTTATCGTGGTTGCCATTTCTTTCGGCCTCCAGGTGTGGAGCCAACACAATGCGACTCTGGGGCGTTTCCTCAGGACGTCGACCATGTCGTTCACCGATTGTCTCCTGCTTCTCGCCGTGGGCGCTATCCCGCTGTTGATTCTGGAGATGGTGAAGGTGGTGCGCGGCAGGGATGGCGGCAAAACGATACCCTTATCAAGAGGTGAAACATGAAAACAGAGACAACGATATTCACTCCGGAACTGCTCCACAAGATGGATGCCTACTGGCGCGCCGCCAATTATCTGTCGGTCGGCCAGATTTACCTCTACGACAATCCTTTGCTTCGGGAGCCTCTGCAACTGTCACACGTGAAGCCGACCCTGCTCGGCCACTGGGGCACGACGCCGGGCCAGAACTTTATCTATGTGCATCTGAACCGGGTCATCAACAAGTATGACCTGGATATGATATACATCTCCGGCCCCGGCCACGGCGGGCAGGCGCTGGTCGGTAACACCTATCTTGAAGGCACCTACAGCGAGATTTATCCGGACATCAGCCAGGATGAGGCTGGTCTGAAAAAACTGTTCACCCAGTTCTCCTTTCCCGGCGGCATTCCCAGCCATGTCTCCCCGGAGTGTCCGGGGTCGATTCATGAGGGGGGTGAGCTGGGTTATTCACTGAGTCATGCCTTCGGGGCCGTGTTCGATAACCCGGAACTGGTTGTCGCCTGCGTTATCGGTGACGGTGAAGCGGAAACAGGACCCTTGGCCACGGCATGGCATTCCAATAAATTTCTCAATCCGATTACTGACGGCGCCGTGCTGCCTATCCTGCATCTCAACGGCTATAAGATAGCCAATCCAACTGTGCTGGCCCGTATCAGCCATGAGGAATTGGACCAGCTGCTCCGCGGCTATGGCTGGACGCCGTATTTTGTGGAAGGGGATGAGCCGGAAAAGATGCATCGACTCATGGCCGCTGCGCTGGAGACGGCCATTGTCGAGATCCGGCAGATTCAGGGCAATGCCCGGGACCACAACGACGCCACTCGGCCGCGCTGGCCGATGATCGTCCTCAATTCACCCAAGGGCTGGACAGGCCCGGAAGTGGTCGATGGTCTGCAGATTGAGGGCACCTTTCGAGCGCATCAGGTGCCGATCCTGGTGGGTTCGGGCCATCCCGATCATCTGGAGCAGCTTGAGAACTGGATGAAGAGTTATAGGCCGGAAGAACTGTTCGATGCAAATGGCCGACTGATACCGGAATTGGCTGAGCTGGCACCCAAGGGTGACCGGCGGATGGGCGCCAATCCGCACGCCAATGGCGGGATGTTGCTGCGCGACCTGATTATGCCCGACTTTCGGAACTATGCGGTGAATACACAAACACCAGGATCAGTTGAGGCCGCCGACACCCATGTGCTGGGAGAGTTTCTGCGCGATGTGATCAGGCTCAATCGGGAACAGCGGAATTTCCGGATCTTCGGTCCCGATGAGACGCTTTCCAACCGCCTGAATGCTGTTTTTGAGGTGACCAACCGGCAGTGGGAAGCCCAAACCCAGGAGAACGATGAGTTTCTTGCCGCAGATGGCCGGGTCATGGAGATGCTGAGCGAGCACCAGTGTGAAGGTTGGCTCGAGGGATATCTCCTCACTGGCCGGCACGGGCTGTTCAACTGCTACGAGGCATTTATTCACATAATCGATTCCATGTTCAACCAGCATGCCAAGTGGCTGAAAGTCACTGCCGGGTTGCCGTGGCGGCGGGAAATCGCCTCGCTCAATTATCTGCTCGCCTCCCATGTCTGGCAACAGGCGCATAACGGTTTTACCCATCAGGACCCGGGTTTCATTGATCATGTCGTCAATAAGAAGTCTTCCATTGTGCGCGTCTACCTGCCACCCGATTCCAACTGCCTGTTGTCGGTCTGGGACCATTGTCTGAGGAGTCGTGATTACGTTAATGTGGTGATCGCCGGCAAGTACCAGTCGCCGCAGTGGTTGACTATGGATGCGGCGATAGCGCATTGCACGCAGGGGATCGGCGTCTGGCACTGGGCCGGCAGCGACCTGGGGACAGAACCGGATGTGGTGATGGCCTGCTGCGGCGACGTGCCTACGCTCGAAACCCTGGCCGCCGTTTCCATTCTCCGTAAATATCTGCCTAATCTGAAAATCCGGGTGATCAATGTCGTCGATCTGATGAAGCTGCAGCCGCCCATCGAACATCCGCACGGCCTGACTGATGAAGACTTTGATGCGCTTTTCACCAAAGACAAGCCGATTGTCTTTGCGTTCCATGGCTACCCCTGGTTGATTCATCGCTTAACGTACCGCCGTACCAACCATGAAAACATGCATGTCCGGGGCTATAAGGAAGAGGGCACCATCACGACGACCTTTGATATGACGGTCTTAAACGATCTGGACCGCTTCCACTTGGTGCTGGATGTGCTCCATCGCCTGCCGCATGCGGGTGCCGGAGCCTCGCTGAAACTGATTATAGAGAATAAGCTCGTTGCCCATAAGCAGTATATCAATAAATACGGTCAGGACATGCCGGAGATCCTGAACTGGAAGTGGGACCTGGCCGAGGCGAGCAAACCGGAGTGAAATTGATCGGTCAGGAGATGAGCGTCAAAGTGTCTCGTGTTATGTAATCCCTATACATATTGAAAGAAGTAAAATGAGGCGGGTCAAGGTGATTGTCAGCCGCTTCTCTGTTTTCAAACCAGGGTGATAAACAGGAAAAAAAGGAGGATGAAATGAAGAAACTCATTATGTTGGGCATGGTAATGGTGATACTTGTCTCCCTTGGCGGATGTTTTCCTGGATATCCTGCGCATGACAGGGATGAAAATTATGATAGGGACGGAAGATATGACAATGAGGGGATATATGACAGGGATGGAATATATATTAGAGACGGAAGATATGACAGGGGTGAGCGGTATGATCTAGACAGGGACGGAGGATACGATGAGGATGAGCGGAATGATAATGATAGGGACGCAGAATACGATGAGGGTGAGCGGTATGATCATGACAGGGACGGAGAATACGAGGAAGGAAGATAAGCCCTGTACATCCTGGAAGCCAAAACCATGAGGTCGGATTAGAGCATTGGCAGTACATTAACACGTACGATCAGGGCATGCCGGAAATTCGGAACTGCGGCGCGCCGCGGCGAATACAAAAATGCGAAGGAAAGGAGATCAGTATGACAACCACTTCAAGTCTCGATTCAGCACAATTGGATCAACTGGCGATCAACACGGTTCGTTTCCTGTCCGTGGACGCCATTGAAAAGGCCAATAGCGGCCATCCCGGCCTGCCCCTTGGTGCTGCGTCGATGGCCTATGTCTTGTGGACTCGGTTTCTCCGGCATAATCCTGCCAATCCGCATTGGGTCAATCGGGACCGGTTTGTCCTCTCGGCCGGACACGGTTCGTCGCTGCTTTACAGTTTGCTGCATTTGACGGGTTATGATTTGCCGCTGGAACAAATCAAACAATTTCGCCAGTGGGGCAGCAAATGTCCTGGTCATCCGGAACATGGACAGACACCGGGGGTGGAGACGACGACCGGTCCCCTTGGTCAGGGATTCGGCAATGGCGTCGGCATGGCGATTGCCGAAGAGTATCTTGCGGCGCACTACAACCAGCCTGAACACCGGATTGTTGATCATTACACGTATGTGCTGGCCGGTGACGGTGATTTGATGGAAGGAGTAACGTCCGAGGCCGCATCGCTTGCCGGTCATTTAAAGCTCGGCAAACTGATTTGCCTGTACGATGACAACCAGATCACGCTTGCCGCCTCGACCGATATGACCTTTACGGAGGACCGGGCCGGCCGTTTCGAGGCGTATGGCTGGCACACGCAGACGGTTGAGGATGGCAATGATCTGGAAGCCATTGACCGCGCCCTGCAGGCAGCGCAAGCCGAACGGGAGCGGCCGTCGCTTATTCTTGTGCGTACCCATATCGGCTATGGCTCGCCGCACAAGCAGGACACTGCTGCCGCACACGGCTCCCCGCTCGGCGAGGAAGAAGTGAAATTGACGAAAGAGGCGTTGGGCTGGCCGGTTGCTCCGCTGTTCTCCATTCCCGACAGTGCGCTTGCCCATTTCCGTCTCGCCCTTGAACATGGCAAACAGGCTGAAGAGGAATGGGATGTTCGATTCTCGGAGTACGCGACAGCTTTCCCGGAACTGGCCAGAGAATTTCAGCAGGGTATGGCCGGTGAATTGCCTCAAGGATGGGATGCAGACATCCCGGTCTTTCCAGCCGATTCGAAAGGGTTGGCAACCCGCGTGGCGTCTGGAAAAATATTGAACGCGATCGCCGGGAAACTTCCCTCGCTGATCGGTGGTTCCGCAGATTTAGATCCGTCCACTCACACCGCGCTTAAAATGATGGGCGATTTCCAAAACCCAGGCGATGCGGCCGGCGACCAGCAGGGATCGTCAGGCGGCGGCTGGAGTTATGGTGGCCGCAACCTGCATTTTGGGGTCCGTGAGCATGCGATGGGCTCCATTGCCAATGGGTTGGCCGTGCATGGCGGCATCATTCCGTTTACGGCGACGTTCCTTGTCTTTTCGGACTATATGCGGCCGGCGATTCGACTGGCGGCCCTTATGGAGCAGGGGGTGATTTTCGTTTTCACCCACGACAGTATCGCTGTGGGCGAAGATGGCCCGACGCATCAGCCCGTCGAGCAATTGGTCTCACTGCGGGCGATCCCCAACCTGCTCGTCCTCCGTCCGTGCGATGCAAACGAGACGGCCGTAGCCTGGCGCATTGCTATTGAGAGCAGGGATCAGCCGGTGGTACTCATTCTGACCCGGCAGGCTGTGCCCACCCTTGACCGCAGCCAATTTACCGCGGCAGATGGTTTGCGGCGCGGGGCCTATGTGTTGGCCGATGCTCCTAGTGGCAATCCGGACATCATCCTGATCGCCTCTGGTTCGGAAGTCAGTCTGGTCGTTGCCGCTGCTCAGGTACTGACCGAGCGAGGGATTCATGCTCGGATCGTATCCATGCCGAGTTGGGAATTGTTTGATGCCCAACCGCAAAGTTATCGTGACTCGGTTCTTCCTCCCTCATTACGAGCACGACTTGCGGTTGAAGCGGGCGTGACGCAGGGTTGGTGCAAGTATGTGGGCAGCGAGGGTGAGGTGATTGGAGTGGATCATTTTGGCGCATCGGCACCTGACAAGGTCTTGATGCATGAATATGGTTTCACAGAGGAGAATATTTGTAAACGTGCCTTGGAATCAGTTAACTTGCAACTGGAGTCGAGAAAATAGACGCGGAATTGCAACGGATATGCGGTCATTGCCGTCTTAACTTGCATCGAATCAAAGGAGCTCAACATGCCCAATCAACTCAATGAAGAAAACGGTGGCAAGGTGCTCACCCTGCACGACAACGGCAAGCTGGTCAAGGCGGATTACGAATATTTTGTGCCTGAGTTCGAGCGACTCATCAGGCAGCATGGAAAGATACGCTTGCTGTTCGATATGATTGGCTTCCACGGTTGGGAGGCCAGCGCGGCTTGGGAGGACTTCAAATTCGGTATCGCACATTTTGCTGATATCGAGCGAATCGCGATGGTCGGGGAAAAAAGCTGGCAGCACGGCATGGCAATATTCTGCAAGCCTTTCACGAAAGCTACGGTCCGATACTTCGAGCAGGCCGATGCCACTGAGGCGCGGAAGTGGTTGGGCGACGCATAGCGACTTCGGTTTTAAAAGATGGCGGTGCAGGGCACTCATGTCCAGCGATTGCTCTGGGCTGGCACTAGTACCAAAAATCCTGATTACAGTGACTGCAGTGACGTGAAATCCTCTGGAAATACGTCACATTCTGTGGCAACGAAAAGAGCATGGAGAAAACCAACGATGAAAAATCAAAAAGCTGACTATGAAGTCGGCATGGTCGGCCTGGGAGTAATGGGGCGGAACCTGGTATTGAACATGGCCAGTCACGGTTTCTCAGTGGCAGGTTATAACCGGCACCCGGACAAGGTTGAAGCCTTACGTCAGGAAGCAAAGGGCCTGAATGTCTGCGGCGCCGACAGCATTGAAGAACTTGTCGGACTGCTTCGTAAGCCCCGTGCCGTGATGCTGCTGGTGACTGCCGGTCCGTCGGTGGATTCGGTCATCGACGATTTATTGCCGCATCTGGAGAAGGGCGATCTCATCATCGATGCCGGCAACTCCTACTTTAAGGATACCAATCGGCGTGCTGAAAAACTGGCCAAAACAGGCATCAACTTTCTCGGCGTCGGGGTCTCGGGTGGTGAGGAAGGTGCGCGTCTCGGACCGAGCATCATGCCAGGTGGGCCGCAAGAAGCCTACGAGCGCGTCCGTCCCGTGTTCGAGGCCGTGGCTGCCCATGTGAACGGGGAGCCGTGTGTGGAATGGCTCGGTCACGGATCGGCCGGCCATTTCGTCAAGATGGTTCACAACGGTATCGAGTATGCGGTGATGCAGCTCATCGCTGAGACCTACGATCTGATGAAGCGGGGGCTCGGTCTTACGAACGATGAAGTGCACGACGCTTTCAGCGACTGGAACAGCGGGGAATTGAACAGCTACCTACTGGAGATCACCAGCCATATTTTCGCAAAGCAGGACGAGAAGACCGGTAAGCGACTGATCGATGAAATCCTTGGTGTTGCCAGGCAGAAAGGCACCGGTATGTGGACCTCGGAAAGCGCCATGCAATTGCAGGTACCGACCCCGACCATCGACCTGGCAGTGGCAATGCGGGATATGTCGGTGTTAACCAGCGAACGTGAGGAAGCCAGCCGCCTTCTACTGAGACCCATCCGCCATTTTACCGGGGACCGTAAGGACTTGCTCGTGGAACTGCGCGGTGCCCTCTATTCGGCAATAATCATCACTTACGCTCAGGGCATGGCCTTGCTGGCGGCGGCATCGGTCAAATATGAGTATCATCTGGATCTCGAGATTGTGGCGCGCATCTGGCGGGGCGGCTGCATCATTCGCGCTTCCTTGCTCGAAGACATTCGTGCCGCGTTTCTTTTGAAGCACGACCTGACCAATTTGCTGCTCGATCCAAACCTGTCGCAGAAAGTCATGGCTCAACAGGAGAATCTGCGCAAGGTCGTCGGGCAAGCGTGTGCGAGCGGCATTCCCGCGCCGGGCCTGATGGTGTCGCTGGCCTATCTCGACGGTTTCCGCAGCGCCTGGTCGCCGGCCAATCTGATCCAGGCTCAGCGCGATTATTTCGGCGCGCACACCTATGAGCGGATCGACGTCAAAGGCACATTTCATACCGAATGGGAGGACTAAGAACAGATGAATAAACGACCGACTCGAATCGATCGTTTATATTCATCTTTGGTGGGACGGGGAATTATAGTAAGGAGAGAACTTCATGATCATGGGTTTGTGGTCATTTCCTGATAGCAAAGATCTAAATTATCTATTCTCCTTGAATAGGTAATTGTATCGTAAAGACGGTTCCCTTGCCTGTCTCCGAAGTAAGACTGAGACTACCACCATGTTTATTTTCAATGACATCATGGGAGATAGCCAGGCCTTGGCCTGTACCTTTTCCGACGCTTTTCGTGGTAAAAAAAGGATCAAAAACTCTGGCCTGGATGTTTTCAGGAATGCCGATTCCCGTGTCCTCTATACAGATCTCAACATGATCAGGGTAATGACGGGTGGATATGGTAATTATCCCTTTTTCGGTATTGTTAATGTTCTTGGTGATAATGGCATGGGAGGCATTAACCAGAATATTGAGAAAAACCTGGCCTATTTCATCAGCAAGGCAAAAAGCTTTTGGCAGATTCGCGTCAAAATGGGTCACAACTTCAGCACAATACTTCCATTCATTGCTGGCCACGGTAATTGTGGTTGCAAGAATTTTGTTCAGATCGCAAAAAACCTTTTCTTTGCTGCCGGGATGGGAAAATTCCTTCATTGCCTGAACAATGGTTGTAACCCGTTTGAGTCCTTCCTTGGTTTGCTGAATTGCCGTAGGAATCTCGATTTCCAAATAATTCCAATCAAGTTCCTCCAACAGTTTTTCAGCCTTCCTGCTTGTCTCTGCAATTGCAGATCCTTGGGTAATCGTCTGCAGTAGCTCCTGCAAGGTATTAACCAGACGCTTGACATCGATAAAAGCTTCTTCGAAAAAGGTGATGTTTGAGGTGATGAACTGGGTCGGGGTGTTGATCTCGTGAGCAATACCGGCGGCAAGCTGGCCCACGGATTCAAGTTTTTGGGCCTGAAGCAACCGTGTCTGGGTGAGTTGCAGTTCCTGCAAGGCCTTCTTCAACTCTTCTCCCTGCCGCTGCAGGATTTCTGTCTTCTGCTGAACAATTCGTTCCAGATTGAGATTCTGGGAGAGCAGTTCCCTTGAAGGCGGCCCTTCCGAAGTGCATTCTTCGGCAGCGTTCATGAGCACTTCTATGGTCTTTTGCTGAGCCTTCAGCTGGGATTGCAGCTTTGCAATGGTCACGCTATCATCTTGTTTGCTCATGAATTAACCTGCAATTGCGATTCCTGTGAACGTCTGGTTGACATGTACGGAATTAAACTGCTCGCCATAGGTGCTGAAACCTACAACTTTGTTCTTAGCCAACAGCTGGCCAATACTGTCGTCTATACCGTGCGCCTCCATCTCAAGTCGTCTAAGGATGCAGTCGCATCCTATAATAACTACCGGATCTCCAATGTCATTCTTCATCTTCAGCAGATCATTATTAAGGGACTCAAGCGCAGAATTTCCCTGGCCTATGGTGAGCACAAGTCCGGTATCGATGGCGCAAAAAAACTTCAGACTGCCATCCGGCTCAACATTGGAAATTGACCGTACATAGTAATCGTTACCGATACGGAGCATCAGAGGGTGTTGGGAAAACACGGCAGAATTGAGTTTATCTATGGTTGTTCCGATCAACTGGGCGTAGACTTCTGCTGCGGGTCCTCCATTGATCTCCTTGACCAGACGATTCCCGGGGTCAGCCTCCGTCACAACGAGCCTGGTAGATGAAGGCAGGAAGTGCTGATGTTTAAAGACATGGAATGGCAGGGTGGTTAAAAACAGGGTGAATACTGCAGCATCGTGCAATAATTCACCATCGTAATAGACGAAAGTTTGTTTGAATTTCAGACTGTCACCAGCCGAACCGCCGGCAATCGGGACATCGCCGAGCGCCATATACAGAGCTGAAATCAGCAGCTCTTCTTTCATCGATAATCCGTCGACCAATAAAAAGCCAAACGCCGGCAATTCGGTGAGAGAGAGCCGTTCCTGAACATCCTTGGCAATTTGGGCCACCTGCTCAGTTTGTGAGGAAAGAGGATGGATCAGATAAGGGATGGCTGAAAGCTCATCGCTGGCCAGCGAGGCACCTGACATACCACCACGTTGGAATCCTACCTCTGAAAGCTGCCCTGCGGTTGTACAGCCAATTACCGGGCCGGGAAGATGTTCTTGCAATGCCTGGCCAAGTTGTTGAGGATCGTACTCATCAGAAAAGAAAATCAAGGAGAGCTGTGTATTCGGCTGTTTAATCTGAGCTGCCAGATCGCGGACTGCCTCGTGCACATCCTGCTTGGTGGATATACCCTGTTGTAACTTCAATCTTGGCGAGGTGCTGGTTGTTCCGTTTTGCACATTGGATTGTAAAGTCATCTTGTCTGCTTTTTGTACTCCATATTTTTGTCAGGAAGAGATCTTCCATGTCAGCATAGATATGAACAATGCTCTTCCGCTTGTATATTATTAAGTATTTATCATTTCTAGAGTTATGTCAAACTTTGATGGTATCTTGTCGTTTTTTTTTGTGATTATGCTCGTATGGGCATAGATTGAATAGTTTGCGGTTAGGAGAATCATCTTGGACGCCCGGAAAATCCATGGGGAAATGGTGTCCAGGAAAAATGATGTCAAGTCAGCTCTTGGATTTTATGGGTTGCTGGGGGTAAATTCATTCATATCCAGATCGTTACGCTAGGAATTTCAAGGTACCTGGAGTCATGCCATGAACCTGGGATGTAGGAAAGAGGGTATCTTATGCCGAGAACGTCTGCTATAATGAGTCTTCTACATCGGCAGATGGAAAAACTGCTATTATATTTTTATAGACTGCGCGGATAAATTCACCCAGAAATCGATCTGTTCCGATTTTTGATACTATGTTCTTCTAAAGAAACAAGAGAAGGTGAGAGTGAATGAAACCCTATGGAAGAACAGAACCGCCTGAAAGCTCTATCTACTTATGTGCTCCGGTCAATGCCCTGGTTGAAGGTATCTATGAAGAAAATATCCATCTCGGTGAAATACTGAAACATGGTGATTTCGGACTCGGTACGTTTGATGACTTGGATGGGGAAATGCTCATTCTCGATGGGCATTGTTATCAGATCAACTCTGATGGAAAGGTGATCGAAGTTGATGAAAAGGTACTGACACCGTTTGCAGCAGTAACTTTTTATACTCCGGGAAACCATTATGAGATAGTCAAAGAAACTCCATATGTGAAGTTTTTACAGTGGCTCAACGGCCTTCTGCCATCACCGAATCTGTTTTATGCAATCCGAATTGAGGGCGAGTTCGCTCATATCAAGGTGCGATCCGTACCGAAGCAGGCTAATTATCGTCCGCTTTCCGATATCGCGCATGATCAGGTTGTCTTTGGATTTGATACTGTTAAAGGGACCCTTGCAGGTTTTTTTACCCCGGATTTCTTGTCGTCATTGAGTGTTCCCGGCATGCATTTGCATTTTCTGTCAGAAGACCATCAACACGGAGGCCATCTCCTGGAATGTGTGCCCCAAAAAGTAAGAGTTGGAATTCAGCTGATCAATAAAATGGAACTTTCGTTGCCCATGACCCGTGATTACATGAAGTGGGATTTTCACAGGGACATCAGGCAAGACTTGGACAAGGTAGAAAAATAAGGGTCACAACGGGACGTGCTTGCGTTATTGCATTATAGGCGGGAGAATGACTTCATTAGCATCATTCCTTGATAATGAAAAAAAACGCTGTGCTTCCATTCAGTATTTGACATCGAGTATCAATGCGTGGAAAAAAATTAATTCGGAGTTGATACCATGCCCAAAATATCTTTTAATCTGATAATTGTTTTACTGGGATTATTTTTCCTGCAAGGCTCCTTTGCCGGCAGCAGCAAGGCAGAAAATATGAGCGCCATCACCGGAAATAACCTGGAAACAGCGATCTTTGCCGGCGGTTGCTTCTGGTGTATGGAAAAGCCCTTTGAAGAATTGACAGGGGTAAAGGAAGTAATTTCCGGGTATACAGCCGGCAACACCAAAAATCCAACCTATGAGAACTACAAGGCAGGCGGTCATGTCGAGGTCGTGCAGATAACCTATGATCCGGCAGTAATCTCCTATTCCAGGCTTCTGGAGGTTTTCTGGATGCAGGTCAACCCCACCGATGCGGGTGGCCAGTTTGTCGACCGTGGTCGTGCCTATAGCACGGCGATTTTTTATACCAGTGAAAAGCAGAAAGAAACGGCGGAGCTTTCGAAGGCAGCGCTTGAGGCCCGCGGTGTTTATCCTGACCCTATTGTTACACCGATCCTGCCTGCCGTGACCTTCTATCCGGCCGAGGATTATCATCAGGATTATTACAAAAAGAACCCGATCCGCTATAAGTACTATCGCAACGGTTCCGGCCGCGACAAGTATCTTGACTCCATCTGGGGTGAGGAACGGAAGCCATGGAGCAATAAAGAGTTGCGACAGAAGCTGACCGCCATCCAGTATAAGGTCACCCAGGAAGAAGGGACAGAGCCAGCCTTTAAAAATGAATACTGGGACAACAAGAAGGCCGGGATCTATGTCGACATCGTCTCTGGTGAGCCTCTGTTCAGCTCTCTGGACAAGTATAAATCCGGAACCGGCTGGCCGAGCTTTACCAAACCGCTGGTCCCTGAAAATATCGTGACCCGCGAAGACCGTACTTTCTTCTTTTCGGTCCGGACCGAGGTGCGGAGCAGAATAGGGGACAGCCATATCGGCCATGTCTTCGACGATGGACCGCCGCCCACAGGCAAGCGATACTGTTTGAATTCTGCTGCGTTACGGTTTGTTCCAGTCGAGAATTTGGAGGCCGAAGGATACGGTCGGTTCCTGCCGCTTTTCGTGAAGTAGCAGGCCTTGAGAAAAAGGGACCCTTTAATGGGTGACCCCTTTTCTGTCTTTGTGGCTGACCAGATATGAAAAAGACTATCGCTTTACTTGCACTTCTTGCGGCATTTCCACCGCTTTCGACAGATATGTACCTGGCGGCGATCCCGCTGCTGGGAGATAAATGGCACCAGCCCCTGGCTATTGTTAATCTGACTTTGGTCTTTTTCTTTATTACCTATTGTGGTTTCCTGCTCATTTACGGTCCCCTTTCAGACCGTTATGGCAGGCGCCCACCATTGTTGGCAGGACTGGCACTTTATATCGTTGCCAGTTTTCTCTGTGCCGTTGCTGACAATGTTGTGATGCTTATCCTGGCCAGAACCCTGCAGGGAGCAGGGGCCGCAGCTGCATCGGCAATTGTCTTTGCCATCTGCAAAGACCTTTTTGCCGGGAATATACGCCAACGGATCTTTATCCAACTCGGGATTATTGTTGCAGCAGCACCCATGATTGCCCCGATAATCGGCGGTTGGCTGATCGAGTCACTGTCATGGCGCTGGATATTTATCCTGCAGGCTCTTTTGGGTATGATATCGGCTCTTGGTGTCTGGTTGATGAATGAGTCGTTGACCGTGTTGAGTACGGAAAGTCTGAAGCTGGTTTTTCGAAGTTATCTGAGGCTGATGAGTAATATGCCTTTTTTCCTTCTAACCCTTGCCTTAGCCTGCCTGGGTATCCCCTTTTTTGCCTTTATTGCCGTATCATCCGAAATTTATATAACCGGTCTTGGGTATTCCGAAAAGGTGTATGGATATTTCTTTGCCTGTAATGCTTCAGCTTTTCTGGTTGCCCCGCTCGTCTTTTCCAGGATGGTGCATCATTTCCCCCTTGGTTGGTTGCTGCCGATCAGCTACCTGGGTGTGTTGCTCTCCTCCCTGCCGATGATGAGCTCTGCAGTCCCTTTGCCGTACCGGCTTACTGTGCCGATGTGGCTCCTCACTTTCTTTTTTTCTTTTGGTAGACCGCCTGGAAACAATCTGATCCTTGAGCAGGTTGACAGGGATGCAGGGGCTGCATCCTCGCTTATGGTGTTCTTCTTTTTTATAACCGGTGCCATCTCTATGTGGCTCATTTCCCTCGATTGGCAGGATAAGGTGGCCGTTCTGGGATGGCTCGGTATGGTTTCGGCAACCATCACACTTTTGGGTTGGTGGGGTATCAACAGGTTGTTCAAGCTGAAACTGTCATAATGGTATAAAAGGAAAGCATTCCTGTCTCAGCGCTATTGGTCGGCTGCGGGTTGAAAAGAGAACAAGTCGGCTTGTGGCTGTCATGGTTGTTGGATTAGAAGTCATTCCTGTCCAGACCGCCTATACAGAGAATTTTCCGGTGCCTGGTAACATGTCATGAACCGGGATGCAGGAGAGTGTAAAACTTTTTTTCTCAAATATTACCATGTTTTTATCAACGTTTCTCAAGATGATGCACTCTTTGAAGGGCAACCTGGAAATGTTGAACAAGCAGTAAATGATTAAGTATCCGATCAGAAATTTTCCCCAAAGATGAACTTTTCATGAAAATTACCTTCCTGCCAGTCTTCGTGCTGGCCTTGTTCCTGGCCGGATGTGCCGCGAAAGCTCTCCCGCCTGTGGCGGTCAAGATCCCGACCAGGACCATTGATTACCAGAAGGAGATTAAACCGCTGCTCGACAAGCGCTGTACGGTCTGCCATTCCTGCTACAACTCACCCTGTCAGCTCAAGATCGACTCCTTTGAGGGCATGGATCGCGGGGCCACGAAGAGGTCCATTTATAACTCCTCACGTCTCATCTCCATGGACCCGACCCGTCTCTTTACCGATGCGCAGACAACCGCGGAGTGGCGCAAGAAGGAATTCTTCAGCGTTACCGAGAGCAGCGTTGCCAATGGATTAAATGACTCGCTCATGATTCAGATACTGTCCCATAAGATGAAAAACCCGAAGAGCGTGGGGGAGTACCGCTCTGAATTAGAAAATCTGACCTGCTCGGAAAACGGCAAAGAGCTTGGCAGTTACCTGGAAAAGCATCCGAACAACGGCATGCCCTTTGGCTTTCCCCCGCTCAAACAGGATGAGTTCGACCTCATAGCCGGCTGGCTGGTCCAGGGTGCCAAGGGACCCGATCCCGCCCAGCAGTCGGAACTGACAACATCGAAGGTGAGCGACGCGCGGGCCGTAGTGCAGTGGGAGTCCTTTCTCAACAAGGACGATGCCAAGCATGGTATGACGGCACGCTACCTCTACGAGCATCTGTTCCTGGCCCACCTGAAGTTCGGTACCTCCACCAATGAGTTTTATGAACTGGTGCGCTCAAGGACACCTCCCGGCCAGCCCCTGGATTTGATTGCCACCGTCCGTCCCTATGATGATCCCGGCGTCGAGCGGGTCTATTACCGCTTCCGCAAGATCTATTCCACCATCGTCTTCAAGACCCATATGGTCTTCAATCTTGACGACGCCCAACTGCAGCGTTTGGGCGAGCTGTTCATCCAGCAGAAGTGGCTGCAGCCGCCGCACCTGATGAGTTATGACCCGAAGCTGAGTGCCAACCCCTTTGTCACCTTCGAGCAGATCCCGCCGCGCTCGCGCTATCAATTTCTGCTGGACAATGTCCAATACGTTATCATGACCTTCATCCACGGGCCGGTCTGCAAGGGCCAGATCGCCCTCAATGTCATCGATGACCATTTCTGGGTCATGTTCATGGACCCGGGCAATGATCTGAGCGTGGCTTACCCCGGTTTTCTGAAGCTATACAGCGACAAGCTACGGATGCCCATCGAGAAGGGGAGCGACCTGCGTATCTTCTCGGCGCTCACCGATGAGCACCGCCAGTTGGCTGCGGAGTTCTACAAGGCCAGGCAGGATCTTTACACATCACTCAACTACACCGGCCTCGGCTATGAGTCCATCTGGAAGGGGAGCCGTGCTGTTGATGCCCCGCTGCTGACCATCTATCGCCATTTCGACAATGCCTCGGTGCACAAGGGGGCTCTGGGCAATCTGCCGAAGTCCATGTGGGTCATTGATTATCCGCTGCTCGAACGGATCTATTATGGCCTCGTTGCCGGCTTTGACATCTATGGCACGGTCGGTCACCAGTTGGCGATCCGGCTCTACATGGATGAGTTGCGTGTGGAAGGGGAGAGCAACTTCCTGGATTTTCTCCCCCCGGGAAACCGGCAGGAGACCATGCAATCGTGGTACAAGGGTGTCGCTCCCGAGGAGATCGGCTACTACCCTTCCTCCCTACCGGCGAAGATATCCTACACAACGGATGACCCGAAGCGCGAGTTCGTTGAGCTTGTCGTGGACAGCCACCTCCTGCCGGCGACAGGGATCGCCTTCGACAAGGTGAATTACCTGCGGGCAGGGGCCGATTATCCGCAGCTGCCTGTCAAGTATGAAACAACTGACGACTATCTGCGGGCCTTTCGCGCTCTTTCCCGGCCTGGGACACCATTTTTCACCTTGATCAATAATAGCAACGCCAATATTGCCTTTGTGAGGATACGACGGGAGAAGGGGCGTGATGTCGCATTTTCCGTGGTGATCAATCGCTGGCATGACAATGTCGCCTTCCTGTTGAATGAGGATGGCCGCCTCGATCCAGCAAAAGACAGTGCCGATTTCATTAATGGTCTCATCGGATCCTATCCCAACTATTTCTTTGATGTGCAGGAGAAGGATCTGCCCGATTTTTTTGATTTCCTCGCCAAATTTGATAACAGTCCCCAAGACCTGGCGCGGTTGGCCAAGTATGGTGTGAACAGGGCGGACGAGCGATTGTGGGAGACCTATGACTGGTTTCAGAAGCGCTTTAATGAAGATGAGCCGGTGCTGGGCGGACTCTTTGATCTGAACCGTTACTACTTCCGCGCCCGTTAGGGGGGCAGTAATCAAGATTTGACCACATTGACTTCACTGCTCGGAAAGCAAGCTTGCTTACAAAGAAATTAATCCTTGCGGGCTTTTTTGTACAGAAAACCATCCCTTTGCCTTTGCTACGGTCGAACGCTTTGGGCACTGGTATTACAGTAGAGGTCAAGACAAGAAAGCAGGTATTCATTCATCAGAAATGAAGTGGAGGATGTATACAAAGGATAAAGATATTGCTCTTCAAACGGCTAGGGCACATATAGAATAAAAAAATTGGATTTGATCCCGTATTCTAATCTAAGATTTATCTGGAGTTAGCTATGAATCAACTTTCTTTGATTGTATGTTTGTTTTCAATCTTTGTGTCTCTGCCAGCTTATGGCAGTAGTAACTTTGTGATTGATTTTAGAGGTGGAGAATCTGTTTCAGGTGGTGAACATGTCCCTTTGATTGACCTTATTGAACGTAGGGCCCCTGATTATGCAGGACAAAGAATTATTAATGTAACGGTATATGCAGATTCCAGAAATCGCCGTCATGGCGGGTATGTTCAACTTCTGGATGATAACAGACGACTTATTTCTGAAGACACCTTGTCAGATGGGTATGCATCTTTGCCCATTTCTGAGAGGTATCAAAAACCAGCATTTCTCTATTTTGAAAATGATGTTTATCTGAACAGGATTGAATTTAGTACAGAGGGACACCCAAGAGGTCTTGAACAGAGAAGAGATAGAAGGGAGCTAAGACAGAAAGAAGTTTTTGTACCCAATAGAGTTCTTGAAATCGGTAATTTTGTTAAAACAAACTATAAACCTGAAGTTAAAAAGTTCTCCTTACCCTCTGGAGGTTTTTCAAAAATCAATTTCAGAGTTCAGATCGGGGAAAAATATGCAGTAATTGTCAATTCGATCGTGGTCTTGTCAGACGGGAATAAGCGCGGCTGGAAAACTGTAGGGGCACGATTGTCCAATGGTGATAATGTGTTCGCGCTGGATGTTCCGCAAGATGCAACTGATATTCAGGTGTCATTTGCGCATGGTCAAGGCTCTTCTGTTCAAATTTTACTGCTTCCTTAAATTGTAAGCTGTCAGAGGGAATGTGGGATGACATATTGGAGAGAGTTTTTTTCGACAAGAAAATGGAGGGGGCAATTCAGCTCTCTTGTATCGACGTGCCGGAGCATGCCTTTCTTGATGCAATACCGGGGTGCATGAACAGAATCTCAGTGACCGTCACACTCCAGGGTGCGGACCAGTGCGCCTCTGTCTACCTTGCCGTTATGGTTCAAGGGCATCTGCTCGATATGGACAATTCTTGATGGTACAGAGTAGGCCGGCAACTGACGCTTCAGTCCGGTCAGGATCAGTGACGTCTCCATGGGCGAGCCGGCGATAAAGGCAATCAACCCTCTGGCGCTGCCATCGATCAGCGGCCAGGCCACCGTCGCCACCAACTCCGTCTGGGACAGTTCGCGAAGGTGGGTGTCGATTTCCTCCAGCTCAACACGATTGCCGAGGACCTTGACCTGATTGTCGATTCGCCCGAGGTGATGGAAGGCGCCGGATGTATCACAAAAGGCAAGGTCGCCGGTCAAGTACCATCGTTTACCACCAATGATGGGGAATCTGGCCTCCGTCAATTCCTTGGCGTTCAGGTAGCCCTCAGCGAGTTGGGCGCCGGAAAGCGCAAGCTCTCCCGGTTCATCGGTCGGTGCAAATTGGTGATCAGCGGTCAAGATCGCAGCTTCGATGCCCGGAAACGGTGAGCCAATGGCAATAACGTTGCGCTTCGGCGTGACCAGGAGCGGGGTGGTGACTGGCTGACTCAAACAGGAGACGGTCACTTCGGTGGGACCGTAGAGGTTCTGGACGACACTGTTCGGCGCTGCCTGTTGCCATGCCTCCACGGTGTTGGCTGGCAACGGTTCACCGCCGAAGACTGTGAGACGCAGGTCGGGTAGCACCCCTGGCTTAAGCGCCTTGATCTGATTCAGCATGCCTACCAGAGAGGGCACTGAATTCCAGACTGTGAGCCTGCATTCACGCGCGAACTTCACCGCGTTCATGACCCGGTTTGCCGGCAGCACATGCAAGGAGGCGCCAACTTGCCAGGTCGCGAACATGTCGAGAACCGAAAAGTCGAAACTGAGCTCACAGACCTCAAGGGCTCGGTCGCTGGCATGAAGTCCGAGGATTTCGGTGACGACTTCAATGTAATGGTGAACGGCGCCGGCAGAGATCATAACCCCCTTGGGTGTTCCGGTCGTTCCCGAGGTAAAGATGATATAGGCGAGATCCGTGGATTTGATATGGGCCGGAGGGGTGGCGTCTGCCAAGGCAGGCAGGTCATGAAGATCCTGGATGTCGATTTCCGGGCTGGAGCCTGCAGGCAAGTGTCGCCTGGGCTCGGGCATCAGCACCAACGGGGGGCAGAGCGCCAGCACCCTCTCAGTCAGGAGCTTGGCGCCTTGGGCATCGCAGATCAACGCCGAAAGTTGGCACTGGTCCAGGATCGTGATCAGCCTATCCTCTGGAGACTTGAGCCCTATCGGTATATAGGTACCGCCCGCCCAACTTGTTCCCAGAAGCCCGGTACAGGCATCGATGCTGCGTGAAGCAAGGATTCCAACTCGAGGGAGAAAATCCTCGCCGGCTCCCCAGCCCGGACTCTGGACCAGTGTTGCAGCGATACGCCTGGCCCGGTCTGCCAGTTCACCGTAGGAGATTTCCAGACCCTCGAAGGCAATGGCCAGACGTGCGGGATCGCGCAGGCTTTGTCGATAGACCGCGTTTGCAATGTTAAACCCCTGGGTATCTTCCTGTTTCATACCTTTCACAGTTACTTCCGATTGTTCAGGTTCAGGGGGTGACGAGGCGCATAATGTTGGAGAGCGAATCAAAATCATTTTGATCAAACCCTCGTTCAGCCAGATCGAGCCCAAACTCCTCCTCAAGAAATACCACCATTCTTAATACCGCCAGGGAGTCAAGAAGGCCACTCGTCACCAGCAGGTCATCGTCACCAAAATCTGTTTCTTTGCCATAATCAGCCAAGAGTTCCTGAAGGAAGGTTTTCAACTTTTTTTTCTTGTCCATACTGTCCTTAAGATACGTGAATATTGAAAAGTTTCAGTAAAAAAATGAAATGATCGCCCAGAGTTAAGTTGCGGTCGGAGCTGTCAAATATTGACAGAATACAATAGAAGCCGACAACAAACACCGGTGTTACGAAGTTCTTTCTGAGCCAGGACATGTCCGTGGGCCTTTTTTTCTCATAGAGCTGGGATATGCTGATTGCCGTACTCAAGACAATCCCATAGAACATGTATACACGAAAAGACCAAAGCGCTGGCCAGAATCCGTTGTCAGCGATGTTTCCTGTTTCGCGCAGAAAATGATACAGGACATTGCCGAATCCGGCTGCGGCAAAGGTTGCGAAAAATAAACGTATTCTTGGCCACTTCTTGAAATATCGTAAAAAAGCCGGATAAAAAAAGTTGTCTACCAGCAACTCCTTGAAATAGTAATAAAATCTATTCCAGAAGTCAGCAATACTTACCGATTGCAACGGTTTGTAGGTGTTTCGCAGGGCGTTGTATCCGGCCATCCGGCAGCAAGCAATGATGACGTGCCCCCACACCGAAAACCACAGCAACCTGGTAAAAAAATTAGCAATGAGTGCCAACCAGTTTATGTACCACGGATAGGAATGTCCAGCCCCGTCGTGCAAGACTGCATGAAAAGAAGGAATGTCCAGAGAAAATGCTATCCCTGAAAAAGCATGACTGGTATTTGCATTTCCATAAAAAATCTGATTCAGCAGTTTTTCCAAGAGGGCCAGAAGGAGCGCCCAGTAGAGTAATTTGATACCTTTGAGTTGGCTTATGGCCAATTGTTCAGGGTTTTTCGCCTCAATTTTCCGTAAATAGGCAGCCCCCTTGGGGAAAGGGGTAGTGGAGCCTCCCCAAAAAGGGAAGTAATAGCCAGCCTGAAGAGCAAGCGGTGGTGTCTCCTTGTTATGGCGATCCAATAACGTATAATTGAAAAACCAGAGATATTTACCGAGCACAGCAAGAAATGCCCACAGATAGACATCCTGGGGGTTAGAAAAGGGAGTACTTGTTGCCGCAATAAGGAGGAGGATGTAAAAGACCAATAAATTTCTGATCGGACGTTTTGCGTACCATCTGTCCTTGTTCTGTCTTACCGCCGTATAATATGCGGCAAAAAAAACAAGTACCGCTACTACAATCATGGGTTTAAAGAAGAAGACCGTGGGATAATGCTGCTGGCGAATTGACCAGGGGATCTCTACATTGGGCCAGTTTGCCAGATAAAGAGAAACAAAGGTGGCAATGGTCAGTAACACCGGTCTGAATTGCGGCAGGAAGGTCATCGCCGTCATGAATACGGAGAGATGCAGCCAGCTGTCTGTACGGAAAGAAAGCCCTGCTGAAAAAAGAGCAAGAATCAGGATTTTTCCAGGCAGCTTTTGGGAAAAAGCCACAACCTTCGGATAGGTGTCAAGCGCTGGAATGAGCCTGAAATCGGCCAGTCTAGCCATGGTGGAAACTTTTTATCGCCAGCAGGAAAAGGCAAAAAGAAGGAGAACTTTCGGTCTTGAGTAATCTCATATTGTTTCTATAAAAAATGATAGTTGGTAAAACTTCTGCAGTCCCTTCCTCGATTGCAGTGGGCCATCGAAAGGTGAAGAGGGGCGTGATAAACAAAGATATCCGATTCCTTCCCTGCATCTCGTACTGCGATCCATGTGCACCCTTCACAATAATCAGACCATCTTCTTATAATTAAAAAAAAATGACAATAGATGATCTCCATATGGAAGACAATCTATTTATAGATGATTTTAGCAAGAAGATGAACCTCTTTGTCAATCAGTGCCTGAAGAGGATCAAGACAAGTTCGTGAAGATGGTACTGGAAGAGTTTGAAAACCTGTACGAAGGGAATGCAATACGCTTTGGCGTTCGCCCCCGGGAGCTTGTAGCGTGGTAAGTAGCAGGAAGTTAATTTCACATTATAAGAAAAGGGGGCAAACCCGCTTTTGGCTTTTCTTGGTTGTTGGTGGTAAGATTTATTTATATTCATTTCGTTACTCATAGAATTTCCCTGTTCCACGGTTCATCTCATGAACCGTGGACGTAGGGGAGAGAAAATTTTGCGACGCCATCAAAGTTATTCTGGATGATTAATACCAACATAGCAAGGGTTCTCCTATGGACAGCAGCAGTGTGACTACTTCCAATATACCCAACCCGATCTCTTCTCCGCATGCAGCAGCGAGTGAGCTTGTCCTGGTCGCACTCAAAAGTTCACTTCACGGGCTGACTCATAGTGAAGCTGCGGCCCGCCTTGAGCTCTACGGACGGAACACATTACCTCAGGCCAGGCCGCCAGGAATCGCAACTGTCTTTTTCCGCCAGTTTGCCAGTCCGCTCATCTATGTTCTTGTGGCAGCCGCTCTCTTCTCCCTGATGATTAAGGAGTGGTCTGATGCCGGTTTTATTTCGGCAGTCCTGTTCATTAATGCTGTTATCGGGTCCATTCAAGAACATTCCGCCCAGCGCGCCGCCACAGCCCTGCAGGAACTGGTACGCACGCGATGCCGGGTATTGCGTGAGGGGGATAGTTATGAAATTAACGCCGAAGAGTTGGTCCCAGGCGATATTGTGCTTCTGGAGTCAGGTGACAAAATCCCTGCCGACCTACGGCTGCTCGTCTCCCATGATCTGGAGGTAGACGAATCTTTGCTGACCGGTGAGTCGTTACCGGTGGTGAAAGACGGCAACATCGTGTTAAACGAAGATATCGGCTTGGGCGATCGAGTTAATATGCTTTTCACGGGCACCTTGATAGGTCGAGGGCGTGCTCGAGGGGTTGTGGTCAGTACGGCGCTTAACACTGTATTGGGCTCAATTGCTGCCGACGTTTTGTCCAAACAGCCTCCTAAGGCCCCGTTGCAGGTCCGGATGGACAGGTTCACCCATCGTGTGGCGATCTTTGTTGGCATAGCGGCATTAACTATGTTGGGAGTGGCTGTGTCACGTGGCACGCCATTTGCCGAAATGTTCCTGCTCGTGGTCGCGCTGGCAGTATCTGTCATTCCCGAGGGCCTGCCGGTGGCACTCACCGTAGCTCTGGCCATAGGCATGCGGAGAATGGCCCGGCGAAACGTTATTGTGCGTCGGCTGTTAGCTGTGGAGGCGCTGGGTTCCTGTACGCTCATCGCAACCGATAAGACAGGCACGCTTACCGTCAATCAACTGACCGCACGTTGCATTGCCTTTCCAAATCGTGACCTGTGGGAGATAAGTGGTGAAGGCATCGTGCCGGAGGGTCAGATCCTGACACCACGAGGTGCACCATCTATAGAAGAGAGAATACTATTGGAGCGGCTCTGTCAGGCAGCGGCACTGACCAATGAAGGCTTCCTTGGTCGTATCGATTCCGGCTGGTCTCACCATGGTGATGCAGTGGATGTTGCTTTCTTGGTGATGGCACATAAGGCCGGTGTCGTCAAGGCAGAGATTAGCAATAACTTTCCCGAAATTGCCACTATTCCCTATGAGTCTGAGCGGCTGTTTTCGGCCAGTCTGAACGATGTGAATGATCGACAGTGTGCCTTTGTGAAAGGGGCGCTTGAACGGCTGTTGCCCATGTGCACGACTATGGCATCGCTTGGGCGGGACGTTGCCATAAATCACGCTCTGATCGAACAACAGGCCCATGCTCTGGCCAGTGGCGGCTATAGGGTACTTGCCCTGGCGGCCGGTGAGATTGAACTGAGTCCGCGCGAGATATTTACCGAAGAGCATCTGCACGGTCTGGCACTGATTGGCCTCGTGGGAATTATCGATCCCTTGCGTATTGAGGTGAAGGCAGCAGTTACAGCCTGTCGGCAGGCGGGCATTGAGGTGGCTATGATCACTGGCGACCACCCGGCTACTGCCTTTGCCATTGCCCGGGAATTAGGCATGGCGGAACGGGCCGACCAGTTGGTGAGCGGCCCGGAATTGAGCTTGGCACTCGAATCTGGAACGATTGACCAGCTGACTCGTGATGTAAGGGTTTTCGCACGTGTGGGACCACACCAGAAGTTGGACATCGTTCAATCCCTGCAACGGAATGGTCATTTTGTGGCAGTGAGCGGAGACGGGGCCAACGATGCACCGGCGCTACGCGCTGCCCAGGTTGGGGTCGCCATGGGTATGAGCGGGACCGATGTGGCCCGGGAAACAGCCGACCTGATCATCACCGACGACAATTTTGCCTCCATTGTTGCAGGTGTCGAGGAGGGGAGAGTCGCCTATGCAAACGTACGCAAGGTGATTTTTCTCCTCATCTCCACCGGTGCCGCGGAGTTGGTGCTGTTTACCCTGGCCTTGTTGACCGGCATGCCTCTCCCGCTGATGGCCGTCCATTTACTGTGGTTGAACCTGGTAACCAATGGGGTTCAGGATGTGGCCCTGGCGTTCGAACCCGGTGAAGGCGACGAATTGCGTCACCCTCCAAGATCTCCGCGCGAACCCATCTTCAATAGACTCATGATGGAGCGGGTAGTGATCTCGGCGTTGGTCATCGGGAGTGTTGCCTTTCTTGCCTTCCAGTGGCTCATCGCCAGAGGTTTTACCCTGGATGAGGCACGCAATGGAACCCTGTTGCTGATGGTGTTGTTCGAGAACGTCCACGTGTTGAACTGTCGATCAGAACTACGCTCGGTGTTTCGACACAATCTACTCCTCAATCCGATCCTTTTAATCGGTACGGTTGTCGCACAACTCGTGCATATTGGTGCCATGTACACGCCCTGGATTCGCGATGTTCTGCATATCCAACCGGTAACGCCACAACATTGGCTGGTGCTGCTGGGACTGGCATTGACCGTGCTGATGGTGATGGAACTTCATAAAGCACTTCGCCGATGGTATTAGATGGAAAAGGGGGCAAGTTCGTTTTTGGCTTTAGGAGTCTGTCGGGTTTAGAGTTATGCGACGACAATGAAAAGCTGCGCGATTAGTTAACGTATTATGCTGATTTAACAATATAAATATTGACTTTCCCGGGTGTTTTCAGTTAGCTTCTGTGTTTTTTAATAAATCACACAGTGAGAAAGATATGACTCAAAAATTCATTCATACAAATAGAGATCAACAATATCTCTTCCCGCCATCTCTTCAAGATTGGCTCCCGGAACAGCATCTGGCCCGGTTTATTGTTGATATTGTCTCGCAGCTTAATCTGCTGCCTCTTACGGGAACCTATGCAGGGAAAGGGCATAGGGCATATCATCCCGAAATTCTATTATCTTTGCTCTTTTATGGCTATGCTACCGGAGTTTTCTCCAGCCGAAAAATTGAGCAGGCGACCTATGATTCCGTTGCCTTTCGTTTTATTTCCGCCAATACTCATCCAGATCATGATACCATAGCTACCTTCCGCAAGCGATTCCTTGAACAACTGAAGCCGCTTTTCATAGAAATCTTGATGCTTGCCAGCGAAATGGGTCTTTTGAAATTGAGTAAAGTCAGCCTTGATGGCACCAAGATAAAAGCCAATGCTTCCAAACACCACGCCTTGAGCTGGGATTATGCAGGCAAGCTTGAACAACAATTACGGGCCGAGGTTGATAAGTTCCTCCGCCTTGCCGAGCAGGCTGATTCCGAAGAAATACCTGATGGAATGGATATTCCGAAAGAACATTGTCGTCGTCAAGACCGGTTAAATGCCATAGCCCAAGCAAAGGTAAAAATTGAGGCGCGGGCAGCGGAAAGATACGCACGGGAGCAAAAAGAATACGACGAGAAAGTCGCTGCACGTCTTGCAAAAGCTGAAGCTACCGGAAAGAAACCTCGCGGTCGTAACCCTGAGCCACCTACGCCGGGACCTCGCAAAAAAGATCAAGTCAATTTAACAGACGAAGAATCCCGCATCATGCCGTCTTCTGACAAGGGATTTGTACAGGCGTACAATGCACAAGCTGCCGTTGACGTTGATACGATGCTTATTGTCGAATCTCACATCAGTCAAGCGCCGAACGACAAGCAAGAGCTCACCTGCGCCTCTACCTGAAGATGTGGAGCCGATTGACAAGATGAGGCATAAACTCAAAACTGTTGAGGGCCGTAAGATTTACGCGCAACGCAAGAGCACGGTTGAGCCAGTATTTGGCATTGTCAAACATGTCTTGGGCTTCAGATAATTTTTCCTGCGAGGTCTGGAGTCAGTCTCCGGTGAATGGACACTTGTATCTATTGCATGGAATATAAAGCGAATGTTTGCCTTGAATAGTTAAAATATGTCAAAGAACAAGGAAAACTGAATAAATTTCAATTCAAATTGGCTGTTTATAGCCAGAAAAGTGATAAGCGTTATCAACTGACTGTAACTATTAATTCCAGCTGTTAGGCCTCAACCTATGGTCGTAACTTGAAACCCGACAGGCTCCTAGGCTCTTTTCTTTAGAAATTCAGGATGTGAAATCTTATAGAAAGCAAATTTAAGCCCCAAAATCAAGCAAATACAACCTTACCAAAGGCTCATTACATTTAAGGGTCAGATGTGATATAAAATAAAAAATGAATGATATCTTTGAAAAAGTTGACTTGACCCTTTTTCCATACAATTTATTTAAATTGCATATGAAAAATGGTATAAAAATAAATAAAATTTAATTTTATACATTAAGACAGTGTGTTAACTCATTGCTTGCACAGTAAAGCCTGTCGAAATTTTGTGGTAAGTCCGACAGGCTCTTATGAAAGGTGATTCTTATCACTATTACTAAATGGAGATTTACGTGAAAAAAACGATGGCCCGTCTCTCCTGCTCCAAAACGACACAGAATTCATATCGAACTCCTTGTTATTCTCCCGACAGAAGAACAAAATCCGGCACCATTCTTCTTATCGCCCTGTTATTGTTCGTCCCTGCTACAGGCTACAGTTTTGACTTTGGCTCCATGGTGGATGACGTTGGCTCTGCAGTTAAAAGTGGTGTCAAAACAATAGAAAGAAGTGCTGACCAGATTCTCCAAAAGGGAGATAAGCGTGCAGTTAAAAAACAACAAATTGAAAATACTGCTAAAAGTGAACCACAAGAAACAATTAAACAAAGCACCGCTGATAACAACAGTAAAAGCCAGCATGTGAAAACCAAATCTGCATCACCTCCTGTAAACTCAGGAGGTTCAATTTTCTCAAAGGACCCAATCAACCCGGACAATCCATCTGCCCCTGTTGCATCCTTCACCGCCGGAGACCATATTTATGGTATGCTTAAGGCTTCAAAACCATGGAAAGAGTTAAACCAAAACAGCAATTACATAATTGTCTGGCTCTATATAGATGGGCAGCAGAAAGTTTACAAAAGCGTTGGTCTGCAGCGACCCGAATTAATTGCGCAAGACTATTTCATTATTGATGTTGCTCCTGAGCCATCACATATGAGCAATTATAGCGACAGAGACATTATTTTCCCTGAAAAGGATGGCTATAAATTCGGTCCTGAACTTTTTACCAAATATCTTAGTGAACTCCCCCCCGGTGAACACACGTTTCGCCTTGAAGTCAAAGCTTATAACAAGATCTATGCTTCTGGAGAATTTTCCATCAGCGGTGACGACTTCAGTAGCTATTCAAAACTTCTGGCAGGCATAAAAGACAGCAGTGGCCAGCAACAGAAGATGCCGAAAGTTGGGAAAGTCGATATGGCACTACAGAATGAAATGATAGCGTTGCTTAAAAATGGAGGCTGGCCTGATATCCGTCGTCTGGTCATTGTTGATAAGGATTGGTGGATTGACAGGGTTGCGGGTGGTGATAGTGCAGTCGAGTCGCGCCACATGGAAGCTGCCGCTGCGGCTCAAGACACTGACGGTAGTTTTTATTTCCGACACGTAACCTTTCATCAGCCCATGCTTATAACAGGAAATTGGGGCAAGCTTGAACTGAGCAATACAGGAGAGAAAAAAGCGCTCCCTGAAGCAAATGTGGATAAATAATTTTTTTAGCAGCGGGAAACATCCCACCGGAACAGAATAACTACCAACTTTCTATCAAAAAGAAAGGAGTTGCTGATATGATTGATACAATATTTAAAAAGTTTACCCTCTCCGTAATCGTGAGTTGCTGCTTCCTACTGGTCCAGGGTGCAATTCACTCATTGCCGGCCGCTGACGTGGACGCGACGATCAAACAGATCAACACCAGTCTCAGAAGAGCTGAAAAGGATATGTTTGCCGGAAAAACTGAAAATGCCATAGCCTCTCTTGAAAATATTCATAATCTGATCATACAGACCAAAGGGGATGATCCAAACAATAATAAGTTAAAACAGGCAGAAAATAAATTTCAAAAACTGGTGAAAGATCTTGAAAGGCGCACCGGACAAAATTTGGGAGGTGGCACCCTGACAGCAGCTGCTTCTAGCTCGGCTGTTGTCTTGCCTGAAAAGCCCTCAAGTAAACCCTCTGACAGAATAAGCAGTCATGCAGCTGATGTACCACCAGAACAATCTACGATACAAGCAGATACGGCTGGCGCATCGCCTGATCAACCAGCGGTTCAGGCAGATACCGTTGTTAAACTTCCCCACCAGGCACGGCAGCCCTTTGAAAAAGCATCACGAGGGTTGGAAAATATTGAGAGCCTATTTACTCAGTTGGAGGATCCTGATTACAGAGGAGACAAAGAACAGCTTGTCTCAAGGCTTGAAAGCTCTCTCGGTGCGATAAGGAATCAGCTCGACGAAGCCCGACAGGCGGCAGCAGAGAGAGGCGTTTCTTCCCATCCGTCTTTTGATGACGCTGGAGCTCGACTTACAATTATGATGGAAAAAGCTACGGTTGCCAAAGGAAAATTTGCCCAGCAACAGAATATGGCCAAGGAGCAGGCTCAGCAAATTGAGGCGGATGTCCAGAAACTGAAAGAAGAATATGATCGTCTCAAACCTATATTGGGAGCCGCCACCGGGACTGTAATTTATTATAATGATCTCGTTCCGGCTAAAAAACTTCTCGACCAGCTGAACAACTTTGATGCCAATGACCGGGCGGCTCTCTCCACTCTTCTTGCATCGTTTGCCGGTAAATATGGTTCTACCCAGGAGGATATTGACAGAAAAGCCTCAAAAATGGGATATGTCGGTGAATATTTCAGCGCAAGTTATCACTATCTGGCGCTATCAACCGGTCTGGATAATATAAGCAACACTCGCACTGTGATGGCTGAAGATCTGGCCAGGAAAGTAAAAGAGATAACAGGACGTTCTGATAAATCGCATGATTTCTCTCAATCGGAGCAATACGAAAAAGCTCGTGAATACCTGGCGCTTGCCCAGCAGTTTGATAGCAAGGACAACCTGGTACAAAATCTGTCAGCAACAATTGATCAGGATATTGCTGCTGGCATGGAAAAATTCGATGAAAAAATTGACAAACAGACCTGGCCGAAGGAAGCTCCCGATGCCCCTGGTAATGCTAAAAAACTGGCAAAGACTGCAAAGGAATGGTTTGAGAAAAGTCCGGACTGGGGAAGTAGAGAAAAGAATCCCTACACCGTACTGGCCGTTGTTGTTACTGGCCCCTGGTCCATTCAGAAAAAAAATATTTTGAGTGAACCGATCATGTACGGCCTGCCAGTGGCTGTAGCCCTACAGACAGAAAATGATAAAAAGAATAATATTGCCCGCGTTTTTTCGCTGACACTGCGTACAAATGAAATGCTCGGGGTAAAAATGGAACCTCCATTCGACCATGTCACAGTTGGAAGTTCCTATTATATTCGACCCGGTGCTCTTTAATCAGCGGGGAGATTTCGTCGAAATTATCCCTCTCTCGGGTAGATCTGGTTCCATGACAGTAAGCACAATTCAAGAGCGCGGGAACTTTCCCGGCGCTCTTGAAAAAAGAAGCCGATAAAAAGGAAGTTTTTCCCGGAAATCAAAGAGCAGCTTTGACAATTTTGCTGGTTTTTTGATTTAGTTTAATACAAGAAATAAATAGCCAAGTTTGGGGTGGATTAACTAGCAAATATTATGGAAAATTATCACATAGAAATGCGCTCATACCGGATCATCGGCTGGGGTTGGGTTGTGTTCTGTATTATTGGAATGGTCGTAACATTCCTGTCTAATCTCTATTGGCAATCCGTTGGATGTGCTTTCTCTTCACTCTTTGGGGCCTACATGGTGCTGGGCTCCGGCAGCTTCGATATCGACAGTGATGGCCTTATCCATAAGTCATCGTTTGGCACATGGAAAATTCGCTGGGACGAAATATCCAGAGTTGAGATTGGAGAAGTGGAGGGAACGATGGTGCTCCACGGGAGCAATAAGCGTTTTATTCTTTCTTCTCCCGGTGGATGGGATGCGTCTGTAAAAGACGACGCGTTTGCCTTCGTAATCAAGCAACTTGAAGCACGCAATATCCCACCGCAACCAAGTGGGACTGCCGCCTACAAAATCATGAAAAATACTCGCGTTCTGACAAATCAATAACCGGATAACGAACGCTGAAAAACCTGTTTTATGCTTGCTCTCATTTGTTGCTAACCCATATTTAACATTTTCAGACAATTTTCCGATAAAATACAGATTTTTTATCAAAAAAACTCAATGATTTCAACAGAAATTGCTGATTTTTCGCTTTGTAGTGCCATAATTTATTAAATAATTATTGACTTTTCGTATTGGGCTGGTATTATCGCTCCAT
>Ga0180732_1000458_pt1 | contig 35349 bp, 50 predicted proteins | sample KR11_01MetaG_FD_148674 | JGI IMG/M metagenome (GOLD analysis project Ga0180732, IMG submission 148674) | Groundwater microbial communities from the Olkiluoto Island deep subsurface site, Finland - KR11_0.1 MetaG | ecosystem: Environmental > Aquatic > Deep subsurface > Groundwater | place...
CAGTGGTGGGGATGGTAGTCTTAGCATTGTAGTTGATCCAATGACGCAACCCAATATGATTTTCTTTGAACCAAATGGGGTAATTCAAAAGTATGAATTGTCGCCATTAGGATGGGGGAATCTTGATGGGTCACAAATGCACCAGAGGGCCAATTACGACGAATGGGATGCTTTTTTGCGAATTTATACGAACCTCGGTGTCGAAATGAGGAACTGTCTTGGCCTCTTGTATGATTTGACAGAACCAGCATTATATTAAGAGGTTAGATGTTCTTTTAATCAGTATCCATGATGGGGGGCTAATGCCCCCCTGATTGGGGCAAACTAAAAAGGAGAATGAAATGATTAAGAAAAGAAATTTAGATCCTTCGGTAGTTCAGTGGATCATGTCTCAGACGGGGTTGGGGCCGGGGATCGGTGAGATTTTTTATGTGGCCCCTGCATCAAGTGCAACATCACAGTTTCGGACTCAGTTGCAGAGTATGGGTGTTAGGGATGAGAGTATTTATACTTCGCCGACAACCGCTTATACGGACATGGTTGCTGGTCGCAACGATGTCATGCTTGTTGCTCCTGGCGCATATGATCTTGATGCAGAATTGACTTGGAGTAAGGCATGGACGCATTTGTTAGGTATGGGTGGCCCCAATATGTATGGGGATTACTCAGAACCCAACGTATTTATCTATTCAGATGGTGTCGGGGTTGCTTCGGTTATCACCGTTACCGGACAGAACTCGATTTTTGTGGGTGCCGGTATTGGTAATTTCGGCGCGAATGCCGCCTGTCTGACTGCTGCAACCATTAACATTTACGGAACCACGTGGCGGGATTGTTCCTTTATGGGGACTACGGTTACAGAACAGTGTGCGGTAGCCGCAGCAGCTTCTCTCTACATTGGCGCTGCTGGTATGTATCCTCTTATTGAAAACTGCCAAATTGGTCAGAATGTGTGGGGGATCAGAACAACTTCACAGAGTGGCGTTTTGAGTTTTTCTGGAACCGGTGGAAGACCTAATGGCGGTGTCATAAGAAAATCCAGAATCGTCAGTACCGGGGATGACACGGCGTGTTTCTTAGTCCGTATCCCTGCGACGACTTCTTCAGGACGTGGTTGGTTGTTTGATGATTGTTCGTTTGAACATTTTTCAAGTGCGGCTGACGGCACCCAACTGGCGGCGGCATTTTACACTGTAACGGGCGGGACGCAAAAACAAACCATGCTTCTTCATAACTGCGGTCTATTCGGTGTTGATGAGTGGGAAACCGGAGACTATGGTGTTGTGTGGGGAGACATGTCTACGTCCAGTACCAGCGGTGGAATTGGCAGAGAACCGAGTGCGGCGATTAGTTAATATGGAAACCGTTAAAACACGCGGCCCAAGAAACAAACCCCCACTTGTTGTGGGAACGGGTAAAGATATGCAATTCAGCCCAAATACTTGGGAAAAGTGGAATGCTGATGCCTGCCGTGCGGACGCATGGAAACACGGCAGGGTCAGTAAAACATACCGAGAAAATTATGACCAGATAAAATGGCATTTTCGAGAAGGTGAACGAATAACTCTGGGGCGGGACTATTAGCCCGTCCTTTACTGGAGAGACAGGGATACCTCCCTCTGCCCTGTCTCTCACTTTTCAAGGTTGAAAGTATGGACCCGTTTCGACGGAAACAATTACACCAGATAGTCAAGAAGAGGAAACAAAGTCGGGGTTTTGTTCGCCGTCCTCGCCTTCCGGGGATACCTGGCTACACCCCTATCAAAGGAGTGGATTATTTCGACGGGGCACCTGGTATGAGTATGAGATTCAGGTTTTACGGCGGGAGATTGCAATCCTGGGATTTGGCCGGTCGGCAGACAATATGGGTGAATGAAAGTCAAAGGTTTAAAGTTAATGACGAGACTGGCGAAGTCAAAGTTGAGTGAGGCGACATAATGGTGTGGAAAGACATTGCATGGCTTGATGACATAGGCGGGAATCCCGACAGGGCATGGGAACGGTATTTCAGATCGGGACGGTATTATCTTACTACGCTTCAGGATTGCGCGGCATTATCTACTTTAGCGTTGACCGCCAATCGCCTATACGCAACGCCGTTTCTTGTCGGCGGTTTATCACCGAAATTCATCAGAATCGCATTTCAGGTAACTACTCTCGGAACGGCATCACTCGGAAGGGCTGGGATATATTTGGATGACGGAACTGTTTATCCTGGATCTTTGATTTTGGATGGCGGGGAACAGATATGCAGTACGATAGGAATGAAGGAAACCGTTATCTCGCAGACACTTGATCCGAGTCTGTATTGGCTGGTTTTGGTGGTGAGTGTGGCCTGTACGGTGCGGTGTTCGCCTCTTGCATCATTGATGCCGATACTCGGGTTGGATACGGCATTAGGAACAGCACCCGGAAATGGATGGTATGCGGCTTTTACTTATACTGAATTACCGGCCACTTTCCCGGCGGGCGGGACAATCAATGTTGCAACCATGCCGACGGTTGCTTTAATGAAGGAATAACAGGGGGGAATATGCCAGAAGTAGATCGAAGTTTCAAACGCGACCTGAAGAATTTAGATTCACGTTTGGACGTAAAGTTTAACGATAGGCACTTCGTCGTAACATATCAACGGCCTTTTGGTGAGCCAGTGAACATTTTCCGCATACAGGGTGAAGGAGGAAGTTTCAGACAACCGGACAAGAGAGATTTGGCGATTATCAAGGGTGGTGATCTTGCCGAAGGATCGAAGATGGAATTAAGGCTTAAAGAAGCGGCCTACAAAGCAGAATTGATTCGCCGGAGAGATAAACAGAAAGCACATGACGAAATTCGGGACATGACGAAGGATGGAAAGAACCAGTTATCAAAGGCTTTCATTCAGGCGACAAATCAAAGTAAGGGGAACGCTGCATTCAGACGGATTGAACATAAACCAGGGAAAAATGTGGTGAAGGTGGCTCCATGACGGATTATACCCATTTCCGTCAACACCTTGAAATATTACGCAAGACGGTTTACCGGGAACCGCAACTTGATTACCACGAAAGACTGATTGATTCAGCTTTTGATACTTTTGTAAAGAAGGGTTCTTTCATAAATGTTTTAGATATCGGTTTTGGGACTGGATATTCGCTCAATAAGTTCAAGGAACTCGGCATCAAGGCGACCGGGATCACCCTGGACGAGGACGAACGCAAAGGCGCGGCATTTACCGGCCATAATGTTCATCTGATGGACATGGCATTTCTGGATTTCGAGGACAAGATTTTTGACCTCGTTTGGTGCCGACACGCCTTGGAACATTCGATTATGCCAGTAATTGCCCTGATGGAATTTTATCGAGTCCTGAAGGATGGTGGGTATCTATATGTTGAGGTTCCACAGGATGAATCGGTGCATGTGGATAATGCAAATCATTATTCAATGTTTAGTGATAGGTCGTGGCAGTCGTTAATGCGGAAAACGGGATTTAAATTACTATATCGAGGTCAATGGGTGATCCATTTAGATGGATGGATTGATCTGTATTGGAATTATTGGCTGAAAAAAGAGGGATAATGAATAAGGCCATAATTACAATCGTCTCTGGTGAGAAATATAAATCAACATGGGAGAGAAGCGAACCGTTTTTTGTCCATTATGCTGATAAATGTGATGCCGAATTGATTGTCCTCAAGGGCATCGAGGGGACGGAATATCCGTCTCCCCACTGGATCAAGTTCGGCATCTATAATCTTTTGAAGAAGGAATTCGACCGGATTGCGTTTATAGATGCGGATATTTTGATTCGCCCGGATACACCTTCGCTCTTTGATATAGTTCCCGAAGATCAATTTGGAATTTTTAATGAAGGAACATATACGCCTCGATCTATGTGTATCCATGAAGTTAAAAAAGTATTCAATGTCGAACTTCCAAAATGGAACGGTAAGGATTATTACAATACCGGAGTTATGGTGATGTCACGGCAACATCGGTATATTTTCAAGATCACGGAAGAAATTAAGCCATTGCGTAATTCCTTTGGAGAACAAACTTATTTGAATATGAAGATTATGGCAAATGATGTCAAGGTTTTTAGTTTGCCTTATCAATTTAACCGAATGAGTATTCTTGATAGGATCATTGGAATTTCCCGTCTTGATTCCTATCTGATTCATTATGCCGGATTCGATATTCAGTTTGGGCAAGGTAAGACCCTTGAAGCGATGGATAGAGATATTGAACGATGGAAACAGGATGCACCGGAATATAAATACAAACGAAAAATCTTCGTATGGGCGTTAGGCGGTCTTGGAGATTGCATCGCGGCAGAACCTACTATTCGATACATGAAGGAAACCCTATACCCGGAAGCGGATATGTATCTTCTGACGAAGAAATATTTTCATCCCCTCTACCAACACTTGAAAGGGATTACGTTTTTAGAAGAGGGTCAGATTGTACCGGAACAGATTGATGCGGTATTGGAATTTAATACTCATCCAACAATACACGATCCAAACAATGATTATACGACATCTTTTGGTCATTATTGCCCTCATCCGATGTTACATTCAGTGGATTGGGTTTCGATTAGTTGTACGAACCGGCAGTTGACTCGGAAACAACGACAAATCAAACTGGAATATACCGAGGATGATCTAAATGGCATTTTGAAAATTTATGAGAATCCCGAAGATTTGATTTTGATTCATGCCGGACGTGGGTGGGAAAGCAAGAATTTTCCTGTGGTTTGGTGGCAGGAAATCATAAATACCCTTGATAAAAAAGGTTTCAAGGTGGGGTTAATTGGTAAAGAGGTAAATGAAGAACACGGATACATGCCGGTAATGTGCCCTCTTCATGGGGTAGATTTTCGAGATAAAACTTCAATTATGGAGATGGTTGCCTTGATTAGTCAGGCGCCGGTACTCATTACCAATGATTCAGCCCCTATCTTTATAGCGGGTGCTTTTGACAATTATATTATTGTGATTCCCACATGCAAAGAAGGGGACATGATTCTTCCTTATCGAAATGGCGAACAGAACTATAAAACTATTTGCCTTGGAAAAAAACTTATTCGGGATGACGAAATTTTCAGAATACCAGATTATAATGTATGGCAGATGTCACACATCCCGAAAGGTCATAAAATTGAGGAGTACATCCCTGAAACGGGGGATGTAATAAAACAAACCATAAACTTTTTCATGCAATCCAGGGAACTGATTTGCATGGACAAACACAAGGAGGCAGTAAATGAGTGATACACCTTTTAATATCGAAATGACGACAGTAGGTTTAGTTCTCTTTAATCCAACAAACGAGGATTTGGAAATGCAATATGCCGGGATTTCCATATCATTGAAATCGGGTGAACGGCAAACATTTGCCATTAAATGTGCGATGCATCTTCTCAACGGATTCGGGCAAAGAGGTCTTACATCCCTGACGCATGGATGCGATGAAGAAAAGATTGGCAAAGCGGCGATTCAACGAAATCGAGATTTTAAGGAAAAACAGGTTGTTGAGTACAACCAGCGAAATGAAAACCGAAAAGCAATGAATTTAGGTTTCCTTCCGCCAACAGAACAATTAAAAAAGTATGCTATTGAATTAGGCTTGAAACTACTTGAACCTTACACGGTTCGGGACGAGGAACGGGCAGGAATTACGGCGGCAAAACAGGAAAATGAAGTATTGAAACAGGAGGTTGCTGAACTCCGGGAAATGATGAAACAATTTATGGAGAAAAAACCCAAAGAATTAATGAAAGAACCGGAAGAGAAACAGGACGGTAGGCAATTTAATAAACGTACCGTCCGAGGAAATTTTTAGGAGTGAGAAATGCCAACCTATAATGGCAATGCTTTTGAGATACTCAGTCAGGTGCGGATGGGAATAGGTGAATATTCAACTGCACATGTGCAGGGAACCGACACGACAGGATCGTTTAGGAATGAAGAATTGATTCGCCAGATCAACAATGCTCAATATCATTTATGGGGGATCCTTTTCGAGGCGTTCCCGGAATATTTTTTGAAATCAACGTCACTTATCTTCACCGCATCTGTGGCGACACTTCCTTCTGACCATTTTAAGATTAGGGAAATCAGAGATTCAGACGGATACCTTATCAATCCAATCAGTGTAAGTCAACGACATATCAATGATGATACCGGGTCTGAACATTTCTATTATCGGTACGGAAATACCCTCAGAATTGACGCTGACGACGTTACCGACACTGGGACACTCTGGTATTATTCCCGGTGTCGGGAACTCGATACGGGTCTTACAAGTGCAGGAGGGGCATTATCCGCCACTTTAGCGACGACTTCAAAAGCCATTGTTGATTACTACAATAGTATGTTGATTGAGAACGTGACGGATTCCACAACGGACACTATCACGGATTATACGGCGGCACGGGTTTGTACGGTATCGAATACATGGGCGGCATCAAAGTATTACGGGATTGTAAGCGATTTGCCGGAAATTATACAACCTTTGATTGCTGAATATGCAATCCTACAACTAAAGAAGAATCCAAAGGTTCCGCTTCAGATTACGGCGGCAGATGTTCAATTATTTGGGGATATGTTGCGTAGTGCAATGAAATCATTTGCAGGTACTCAACACGGGGATGTTTATATCAATGATGTGATAAATGATTTTGAAGGATATTATTTTGAAGGATATTAATGCAGAAGAAACTTGAAACCAAAGCTATTCCTTTTCGCGGGGGATGCAATACCTACCTCGAACCGGCCTTATTGGAGTCGGGCGAGTATTCTATGGTGCAGAACTTCCGGCAGATGCACCCCGGTTTGAAGAAACGTCCGGGACAGATAAAACTGCATACGACGGCGGACGGGACAAATCGTGTCATGTCACTCTACCAGCTTTCAAAGGGCAAGATTGCGGAAAAACATTTCTTTGCTCAGATGAACGACGGAGACGTTCTTGAAGCTACGACCGCTCCTCCAGACGTAACAACCGGAGTCTTTGGCACATCGGTTCATGCGGGAACTGCCAGCGGTATGATTCCTGCATCATGGTCGAATTTCAGTGATACCCTTCTGTATTCCAACGGATCTGACCAACATCAAATTTATCATGGCCAGAACGGGAAGATTGATAAGTTCATCGTTTATGTGGATGCGGCGGCGATTCCTGACTTCCCTATCTTGGGTGCGGATTATACGGATCAGATAAATGACGGACTCACAACAACCTTTGCGGTTCTGGATTCTTTGGGAACTATTGCGGCTTACGATTGTGTGTTTATTTGTGTTCCTGTTCCCATCAATAAACTTACATGGACGATGTTAACGGCAAATGCTACTGCTTCAGTATCTCTGATAAACTATCGTAAAAACGATAATACCTGGGCGGCGGCGGCAAGTTTCGTTGATAATACGATTCTCAGTGCAAAGACATTGGGACAAAATGGCACGATGACATGGACAAAACCGACAGATTCTATGGCAAGTTATATGTTCGGGCGGTACGGATATTGGTATCAATGGGGTTTGTCATCCGGTGTCCTTAATGCTCAAACTGAAGTTTCTGCCATTACGTTTGAATCTTCATGGAATTCCATTGTTAATCTTTGGGATGGGGTTCTGGTGGATGGGATTGAGGCGCAATTATATGTTTTGGCTTCGACAAAGTATCTGACTTTCAGTACATCGAGTATAGACTTGAACTCAATGGCAACGGGGGATTATTTATATGTTGCTTTTTCTGATCCTCAACAGGCACTTTATTTTGATGCTGGAGATGTACCAAGTACAGTGGCAAGTAACACTATTGATGGTCTTGATTATTGGAATGGAACGGCATTTGCTACGGTGGGATCGTTCGTGGATCACACTATCGGTTTAACACAGTCCGGTTTTATTATTATTCCAAATATTGCAGCGGGTCTTGAACAACCTCTGAGTTTCAATAACACTCAATATTACGCTTATTGGTATCGAATTTCCGTCAATAAAGCTCTTAGTGTCACGGTGAATATAGGTATTCAGGGCATCCCAAAATATGATATCAGTGACTTTGGGCAGAAAGGTTTATGTAATGCGGTTTGGAAAAATCGGGCGGTTTATACTTTTGATCAATACCCGAATTATATTTACATTGCCGCAGAAGGAAATCCGCAAGTTCTGAATGGTGACGATCATGACATCAAAAAGGTAGGGGATGGACGATCAAATAAAGTTGCCTGTATGAAACCTTTTTATAATGAACTAATGGTATTTCAGGAGGAAAAAGGTGTTGAAGGTGGTACGATAAGTCTATTTGATGGTTATAATCCCGATACATTTGGACGAGTAGTATTATCTTCAAAGTATGGCACTATGAATTCTCAATCAGTAGATATTGTTGATGGGTTTAATTTTGGGGAAAAGGATAAGGAGTTTGGCCTGACGGCATTCATTCTTTCAAGATATGGGGTACTTTATACCGAAGGCAAGACAGTGAGAACTATTCCTAATTTTGACAAGATAAGAAACTATTTTGACCCGACAAATTCTAATTCAATTAGGATTGGATACGAAAGTCACATGTGGCTTAAATATGATTCTGCTTTTAATATTCTTCGTATTGGTCTTGTTACCGGGTCAGGGACGGTTTGCAACACATTTCTTACTTATGACCTTTTAGATATGACTTGGGGAATTGATTCTTACACACAGGAACTTTCTGCATATACTGAATGCGAAGCGGCAAGTGGAACTGCACCAGTTCTTCAAGTCGGCGGTGGGGTAGATGATGGGCAGGTTTATCTTTTAAATAGTGGTCTTAACGATATAACTACGGCAATAGATTCTTATGTCATGTCTGAATTTGATAATGGCGGTGAAATCCTGAGTATGGATGAATTGATGTTGAGAATGAAAGTTCAGTCTGCTGGTACAATCACTATCACACCATCCCTGAACTCAATCGCACAAACGGCCTATACTTTGGCACAGACGGCAGAGACGACAAATCAAACCATCAGACGACATAAAAAATCAGGTGAACTGACAGGTCAGCATATCAGTCTTAAAATACAGCACAATACGGCGGGAGAATCCTGTTATCTTGAAGATTATAAACTGAAATTTAGAGAGTTGACGGAACGATGAACGAATCAGGGTACAGTCCACAATTCTATAAGAAACTTGGATACAATAAATCCAGGGATATTGTGTCTCAAAGACGACGTGAATGGGAGGGTTTTGTGTTCCCGCATTTGGAATTAAAGAAACCTTATAATCATAAGAATTTTTATGACATGATTTATACTTTTGATGCATATTCAACTTTCCCGGAATATCCGAAGTCTCGTCAAGAGATTGTGATTCCTGTCTGGACACCGCCGGTTATGATCCCGGTTGACCTAATGGCGGCGCCAAGTAGTTCCGGTGGGATCAGTGGGGTTTGGAGTGATGCTTTTACGGGTACGGAAGGTGAAGCCGTCAATCCAACAAAATGGACTTTTGGGTTTGGTGTCGCTGCGCAGATTAGTTCCAATCAATGTTATATGTGGGGATCGGCATCATCTTTGCCAGGATATGGAGATATTAATTTAGCTTATATTATAAGCAAAGCTCCTACTTGGGATAATTTTTCTGCGACAGTTTATGCACCATTCGGGACTGGAAATAACGGGGGAGTGGCGATTGGTTGGTGGCCAAATATAGTAATGTGGGGTATGGTTTATGGATTCACCGGGCCATGGCAACTTTTATTTACGCCGACAGGTCTTATTACCGGTCCTGAAATATCGAACAGCACTCCGTTTACTTTGAAGATTGTAAAGACGCCAACAACCGCATCGGGGTATTATAAATTAGATGATGGAGAATGGATACTTATTACCACGATAGTCACCCCGCCGACAACGGCGTTGCATGTAGCAGGGGCAGGTGCACCATCAAGAGACCTTTATATTGTTGATACTTTTAATATTGATTTCTCAAATGCCGGAACACCATATATTGACCTTCAGTGGATTGCTGATGCTCCCAGTTTTGACCTCAAAAGAAATGGTGCTACAATATATTCAGGCCCATTAAAAGCATATACGGATACAGGAGTCGTCACAGTGACGACCTATCTATATGAAATAACGGCTTATGACGTAAAAGGTAACAGAATTGGTTATGACGCAGTGTATGCAACTACACTATAGGAGGTAAGGAAAATGGCTTACACGACAGGAGTCCCATCGAAATGGTATAACAAAAATACAGGTGCACCGGTAAATTTATCTGAACTTGGACTTGGGGAAAATGCCCCTGATTATTCCGATGCACAGGGCAATATGTATCTCGTTGGGAAAAATGGGCAGATATATACTACTGCACCTTACGGTGGAAGAGGTACATATATGGGAATGCCAACTTATGGACTCCAACATCCAGAATGGGCTATGGAACACCCGGAAAGTATGGGAGGGATGGGTGCAGGTGGACAAGAACTTCCCGAAAATTATACTCTCGGTTCTACACCAGTATACAATGCACCCGGAGTTGAGACTGTTCCTGAATATAGTCAGGATTATACTAAACTTCCGACTTATACCGCTCCAGTATACGATGAAGGAGCAATTACACCTCTCACACAACAACGAGCTGCACCCGGACTCCGTGCCCTTAGACAACAAATCAGTCGCGCCTCCGGAGTGAATTATGAGAACCCTAATGTTAAAAGAATGACATTAAGAGATGCTTTGACTGGATATGGACAGGGTATAGCTAATGTTCTCGGTGCAGCAGGACAGGTTGCAACAAGTGAATATAACATAAAATATGGTCGTTTGTCGGAAAATGCGGCAACTGAGTTCCGTAGTCGGGCAGAACAAGCGGGTGCCGAAAATATATATGCCGGTGATGTCGCAAAAACTCGATACACAGGAGCCTTGACCGGATGGCAGGCAAGAGAGGAAACTAAACGGAGAAAAGCGGAAATGGATTTCCAAGCAGAACTTGAACGGTACAAAGCGGAAACCGACATTTCTAAAACAAAGTTCTTGACCGAAGCGGATTTACGAAAGACAAAATATTCAAAATATATGGATTTATATACGAAACTGGCAGGAGGATAAAGGAGATTAAGATGCCTGGACATTATGAAACAGATCCAGAAACTAACGAATCTTATTGGGTTGAGGATGAGAGTATTCCCCTGAAACGTCCACGGGCGGGAGTCAAAGACATCGGAGATACCCGGATAATTTGGAATCCCGAAGAATATCAAAAATTCTATGGGGATCCTTATGCTAACGATATTAAAAGTACCGAACATGCCGGTACGATAATGGGGTATGGCGACCGGCTTATTGCGGACAAAAGTAATAAGGGTATATGGACAAATGCTCTTGGTGGAGAACCTGTCTCTCCTGAATATGTCAAAGAAATCCAAGATACCATGGCCGCTTTTGATAGGGGAGAAATATCTGAAGATGAAATTAGACGCAGAGCGCAGCCAAAAGAGAATATTCCTGGCAGACCTACTGATCAGGAATTGACTTCATATGATAGATTCAAAAAATTAGTGGAAATGGCTACACCGGGTTTAGAGGCCGCCAGAAAAAAGGGAAAAGATGATTATAGAAGGAACTTTTCTGGTATGGATGAGCTTTTAGAGAACCCAAAAGAAACACAGGCAAGGATACTTGCTACCGAAGAGGCCGGTCAAAGGGTATGGGATAGAGAATATGTCACATTGAAATCGTTTTTTGATAAACAGGAAGCTCTTAGAGAGGCCAAAACAAAAGAGGCTCCTCTTGGTTTTTCTATTGATAATCGCCCTGTAACCAAAAATGCTGTAACGGGCGCATTGGTATATGGGGATACTCAGGAACCGTACAAGGGTGGACCTTTGAAACCGCTTACGGATGTAAATGCCGCTTATACTACCGAAATTCCAAATGTTTCCGCACAACCTCCGGGAGTAAAGAATGAAGCCGCACTTCAGGGAGTAACTTCGGCGGATGCTGCTATTATTAAAAGTTTGGCGGAATATAAAATACCACTTCCTACGGGATTTGCCTTGCGTAGTCCATATTGGCAAAATATTCTCAGTCGTACATCACTGTATGATTCGTCTTTTGATGCCACACAATATAATGTTCGCTTGGCAGTTAAAAAAGATTTCACTTCCGGCAAGTCTGCAATCAATATTCGTTCTCTCAATACCGCTGTTGGACATTTAGACACATTGGCACAAAAAGCCAATGCTCTTAATAATGCTCCTATCAAGATATGGAATTGGATTGCAAACGCTGGATTGAATGCGGTTGGTGATAAACGGGTTGTGGAATTTAACAATGCGGCCACCGCTGTTGAATCAGAATTAGCAGCAGTTTTCAAGGGTATGGGCGCAACTGATCAGGAAATTAAAGTCTGGAGAGAAAATTTAAGTAATGCACAATCTCCTGAACAATTAAAGGGGGCGATTGATACAGCGATAATACTAATGGGATCAAGACTCGATGCTTTGACAAGTGGATATGAAAGGGGTCTTGGTAAACCTAAAGACATTAATTTCCTGGATGTTAAATCACAAAAGATTCTCACTAAATTGGGTGCCAATATTGATGCCCTTGATCCGGTTATATATGAAACAACGGGCAAAGAAAACAAACAAGATTTTAATAGAAAACCCCGATTAACTCCCGCGCAAGCCCTTGAGGAATTGCGCCGCAGAGGAAAAATATAATGGCTTACGAAGAATATACCGACGAAGAATTGATGCAAATGGCGGGGATGAAACCTCCCACTGGTGATGCGTTGGATTATACCGATGAGGAATTGATGAAGATCGCGGGCGGGAAACCGCCAGCGGTTGAAAAACCCGGTTTATTGTCTCGCGTGGGTACGGACATCAAAGAGGCATGGAATGAGGTTGTTAAGCCCTCGACTGAGCCGACAAATCCAAAAATCTTCGGTATGGACCCAGAAAGCGCTTTGAGGGTTGCGGGACATTTGGGATCCGCCGCCGGGGATATAATGATAACAGGAGCAAAAAAGGCATACGAATATGGTGTCTCTCCTGAAACACAAAAGAGTATTTCCGATGTCGGTTCCTATTTGGCAAATACGGATATCGGAAAGGCGCAGATAACAACCCTTCGGGGAGTTAAAGATGTTGTGGGGGCATTAGCGAAAAAATACCCGCGTGCCGCCGAGGATGTTGAGGCCGGACTAAATGCTTTGAATCTAATTCCTGCCGTACAAATCATAAAAGGTGTGGGTGTTCTTACAAGAGTTTACGCCGCAAGTAAGTTGGCCCCGGAAGTGTTAGATCAGGCAATGAGTAATGTTGTAACCAAGGGAATAGAAAAAGGCATCAGACCGAGTGTAGAAAGCACCAAAACAGCAGGTATGACGAAACAGTATTTTAACAATGCCAAAGATGCCGTGCAGAATATTGTCAAAAATAAAGATTCTCTTGTTTTGATGGATGAAGTTGGAGAAAAAGTAATGGGTCGTTTGCCAGAAAATCTCAAACAATTTTCCGAGGCTATCGCACAGACAAAAGGAAATATATTCAAAGAATATAACAATATGGCGGTAAAGGCGGGTAAAGCACAGGCCACTGTTGATTTGACCCCCATATCAGAAGAATTAAATATTATTGCAAAAAGCAAAATATTAAATGATTTGGCTCCTGATGTAGCTAAATATGCGCAATCAAGGGCGGATAATATTATTGCTCGCGGAACCTATACGACTACGGAGGCGCAAGAAGCCATATCTGTGTTAAATAATAGTTTAGGGGCTTTTTATAAAAATCCTTCTTATGAAACCGCAAGCAAAGCCTATGTTGATTCACTTGTGGTTAATAATCTCCGAAAATCTTTAGATACTGTGATCGAAAAAACCGTCAGTCCCGGATACCAAGAATTGAAAAAATCTTACGGCGCATTAAAAACGATTGAACGAGATGTAAACCGGAGAGCAACCGTTGATGCTCGGAAAAACCTTAAGGGACTGCTTGATTTCTCGGATGTTTTTTCGGGTGCTTATGCCGTGCATGGAATCATTACCATGAATCCTGGCGTATTGGGTGCTGCGGCAGCAGCCAAAGCTACGGTGCGACTTTATAATTGGTTAAATAATCCAAACCGTATTGTTAAGAATATGTTTTCAAATGCGGAAAAGATTCTAAATAAGGGGACAAAGCCAGTTGTAATTGACCCCACCGGACCAGTAGAAGGTCTATCTCCCGAAGTTCTGTGGCCGGTACGCCCTGAAGATCCAAGAATGAAGCAAAAATTGTTACGTGCCCCTTACGAGGAAACTTTGCAATTACCGGCGGGACAGGGATTTACTTTCCCTGATCAGAAATTGCTCCGCGCCCCGTATGAGACACCTCTGCAATTAGAGGGACAGGGATTTGAACTTAAGGGCGGTCCATTTAATGCCGAAAATCTTCCTGCTGTCCAAAAGTGGAAGGGAGAAGGATTTATGATGAGACCACTTGAAAAATTTGATGGGATGTCTCCTGGACAAATAACACGAGAAATTATTAGAAAACAGAAGAAAATAACGCTAAGGGAGGCGAAACGAAAATCCCGCCACATGGAATGACGTTCAGAGAGGCAAACGAAATTAAGAAGTTATTTGAGAAGAAACGATAACAGGTTAACCAGAAGGAGGCCAAAATGTCGAGGAGTATGGTAAGCAAGGAAGTTTTGATGAGTGTAGAGGAAGTTGGGGCAACTGATACACATTATTCTGCTTCACGGAAATTTCACGATTGTGATGGAACGGCATGTTTAAAAATCATAAGTACCGCTGGGAGTATTACGGTAACCCAACAATGTTCTCTGGACGACGTAACATGGTACGATCCTGAAACGGCGGCAGGTGCCGCAGGCGCCGTCGAGAATGCCATAACAGTAACCACTGGTAGGTATCTATCATTTACTCCGGTATTGTGCGATTATATAAGATTCAAGGTTGTCCAATCGGGTGGAGCCACGACAAATGTTACACTTGAACTTTCTTATAGAGTAGAACTCTAAGGAGGATAAGATGTCCAAAAGTATAGTTAGTAAAGAAAAGTTGATGGATGCGGTAACGGTAGCCGCAGATGATACGCATTATTCCAATTCCCGAAGATTCCATGATTGTGACGGAACGGCATGCTTACTTATTGTAGTCACGGGAGATGGGACTCTTACTGTTACGCAGCAATGTTCCACGAATGACTCAACATGGTATGACCCTGAAACGGCTTCTGGTGCGGCAGGTGCAGTCGAGGATACAATCGTTGCAACCACTGGTAGGTATCTATCATTTACTCCGGTATTGTGCGATTATATAAGATTCAAGGTTGTTGAAACCGTGCAAACTGATGCTGCGGTTGTTAATCTTACATTAGCATATAGAGTGGAGGTGTAGAAATGGCATTCCAGGGCGGAGAAAACGTGAAAGTATTTAAGGAAAATGTGGTTATTCACCGGACTATTGAGACTCCCATATTTAAGGAAGTTATTGTGGACAGACCCGTTTATCAAGATGTAACCGTAGATGTTCCGAAATACATTACAAAGGAATTTGACCGACCTATTTACAAAAACGTCGGAGTGGATGTTCCAGTTTATAAAGAAGTCATTATCGAAGTTCCAAAGTATGTTGATAAGATCATTGAAATGGAACGGGTAGTCATTAAGGAAATTGAAAAGATTATCGAGGTGCCGAAATTCGTTACACGGGAAATCAAAGTAGATCAGGTCACACTTGTTCCCGTCAAAAAGGTTGTCGAGGCGGAATTTGTCGTTGATAAACCTATTATTGTTGAACGGGATATTATTGTTGATCGTCCGAGGTTTCGAGAAAAAATTGTTGATGTCATCAAACCCCATTATGTATGCCAACATTGCGGGAGAGAAGTCTAATGTTTGAAGATGGGTCGAAAAAGGTCCAAGTCATCGGTGGGTCAATATCGTTTTATGAGGAATACACGACAACTGCCCTATATGTTCAAAGGTTTTTCGGTGGCGTATGTCATTCCTTAACTGTTACTAATGATTCCACAACGGATACAATTTCCTTATCGTTTGATGGTTCGACATTGGAAGCGGACCTAAAACCAGGGGAATCTCTTACACTTAATACGCAGGGTTATTCAAGTGTTTATATTGTTGGTGCTACAGGTGGTGATAAAGTTCGGATATGGGGCTGGTGATGCAGAATAAGTCTAATCTTGATAAACCGGGAGTAGGAACTGATTCTTTAGCTCGGAGTAAAGCGGATTCGTCAGGTTTACAAGCATCAACAGCGGACTCGAAAGCAATTAGCGATTCTATCTTAACGAGCATTGCTGATAGTAAAGGAGTAAGTGCCGCCACTTTGGACTCAGTCAGTTTGTCTACTTCGGACTCAAAAACCACCAGTGCAGTCTCTATTGCTGACAGTAAAGACGTTTCACAATCTAATTTAATCTCCACGGCGGATTCAAAAGCCGTCAGTGATAGTGTTACGACCTCGATTGCTGATAGCAAGGCCGAATCAGCGGCGTTATTAGCGGGAGGGGGTGCTGATTCAGAGGCAAGAAGTAAAGCCGACAGTGCAGGTTTGCAAGCATCGGAAGCAGACTCCAAAGCCGTTTCAGATTCTATAACGACCTCTACCGCCGATAGTAAGGGAGAATCAGTAGCAATCTTAGACTCCACAAGTTTGTCAATCTCGGATAGTAAGACATTAAGTGCGGTATCAATAGCCAACAGCAAAGACGTTTCTCAATCTCAACTGATTTCTGTGGCTGATAGTAAAGCGGTGTCGGATTCTATTTTAACAAGTACAGCCGATTCAAAGGGAACCTCAGCCGGTACACAGGCCACCACTGAGAGCAAAGCAACATCAGTCTCTATAAATACTTCGATAGCCGATAGCAAGGGAGAAAGTGTTGCAACACTGGATTCGGTTAGTCTTTCAGTCTCGGACAGTAAAACTCTTAGTTCTGTTTCAACAGCTAACAGTAAAGACATTTCACAATCTAATTTGATTTCAACAGCAGATTCTAAAGCAGTTTCAGATTCGATAAATACTTCTATCGCCGATAGTAAGGGAGAATCGGCGGCATTATTAGCAGGTACTGATTCGCAAGCGAGAAGTAAAGCGGATTCGGCAGGTACTCAAGCATCAATGGCAGATAGCAAGGCTGTTTCGGACAGTCTCGTTACTTCGACGGCGGATTCTAAGGGTGTTAGTGCAGCAACACTCGATTCAGTATCATTGTCAACTTCTGACAGTAAGGACGTTTCTCAATCGAAACTTATTTCTACCGCTGACTCTAAGGCGGTCAGTGATTCCATTCTCACATCTGTAGCAGATAGTAAGGGGGTATCGGCTGGCACCCTTGATTCGGTTTCTCTTTCAACTTCCGACTCTAAACAAGCCAGTGCTGTTTCGATTGCTGATAGTAAAAATCTTTCACAATCCTATAACGTCAGTACGGCTGATAGCAAAGGTGCATCCACAGCCCTACTTGATTCTGTAAGTTTATCCACTTCCGATAGCAAACAGGCGTCAGCAGTGAGTATCGCAGATAGTAAGAATGTAAGTCAATCTGCCAATGTATCTACCGCTGATTCCAAGGGTGCTTCAGCGGCGACCCTTGATTCCGTATCCCTTTCCACCTCAGATTCCAAGGACACGTCCCAATCTCAACTTATCTCTAAGGCAGACTCCAAAGCAGTCTCGGATTCGATAACGACTTCTACGGCTGATTCCAAAGCTGAATCGGCAGCACTGTTGGCAGGCACAGATTCGCAGGCAAGAAGCAAGGCGGAGTCAGCAGGGTCGCAGGCATCCGTTGCAGATAGTAAAGCGGTTTCAGATAGTATTACGATTTCTACCGCAGATTCTAAAGGCACAAGTGCGGGCACACAGGCCACTACAGAGTCAAAAGCCGTATCCGTCTCTATAAATACCTCAACGGCAGATAGTAAGGGTGTTAGTGCCGCCACCAAGGACTCCACAAGTTTATCCACATCCGACAGCAAGGACTTATCACAATCTCAACTTATCTCCAAGGCTGACTCCAAAGCGGTCTCGGATTCGATAACGACTTCTACGGCTGATTCCAAAGGCACAAGTGCGGGCACACAGGCCACTACAGAGTCAAAAGCCGTATCCGTCTCTATAAATACCTCAACGGCAGATAGTAAGGGTGTTAGTGCCGCCACCAAGGACTCCACAAGTTTATCCACCTCCGACAGTAAGGACGCCTCGCAATCGCAACTCATATCCAAGGCAGACAGCAAGGCAGTGAGTGATTCAATAACGACCTCCACGGCAGACAGCAAAGGGGTTTCTGCTGCCACACTTGATTCCGTTTCCTTGTCAACTTCAGACAGTAAAGATGCCAGCACTGTAAGTATAGCAAATTCCAAGGATACCTCGCAATCTCTTATCGTTTCAATTGCCGATTCCAAAGGGACTTCTGCCGGTGCTGGTGGTGGAGGAGATTTTCTTGTTATACAGGTATTTTCGTAGGAGGTTATCATGGCAACAGCAGTAAAGAGAAAGCTATCAGGATCAACTGACGGGAAGGCGATTAAAATCACACAGACCGCCACAGCAGGAGATACGATCCACACAGCAGTTGCAGGAACAACCGCAGGGACTTTTGACGAGATATGGTTATGGGCTTATAATGGGCACACGGCAGACGTTGTATTGACAGTTGAGTTTGGTGGGGCAACCGTGCCAGACCAGAATATTATCGCAACGGTTCCGGTTAAGGCTGGGCTAATTCCTATTGCACCTGGACTTATTTTACAAAATGGAATGGTAGTTAAAGCTTTTGCTGCTACTGCTAACGTAATTACAATAATCGGTTTTGTAAACGCTATTACAGATTGATTAGGTGATAATATGGGAGTCCGTGCAACTGGTGGCACAGAAACCACGTCTGGTAGTTATAAATATCATACATTTACCAGTAACGGTACATTCACTGTTACTGTTGGTGGGGACATAGAAATTCTTGTCGTTGCTGCCGGCGGCGGCGGAGGTTGGGGATATGGAGCCGGCGGTGGTGCTGGTGGAATAGTCTATGATGCTGTTCATACTGTTACAGTACAAGCATATTCAGTAACAGTTGGTAGTGGTGGTGCGGGTGCCGTTTCGGATGGCATTCCTGGCACAAACGGAAATGACTCTGTATTTGATAACATTACTTCAGTAGGCGGTGGTGGTGGTGCGAGTGGTAATGAAGGAAACGGTTCTGATGGGGGGTCTGGTGGCGGTGGTTCTTACGCAGGAGTCGGCGGTTCTGGAACACAAACTGCAAGTGGTGGAGATACTGGATATGGGCATGATGGAGGAGATGGATATAATGGTGGTGAATACGGGGCAGGAGGTGGAGGCGGTGCAAGCACAGTAGGGGAAACTGCTAATTCTTCTCCAGGTGATGGCGGTGCTGGGCAAGAATTTTCACAATTTGCAACAGTAGGCGGCGACCCTGCTGGATTCTTTGGGGGCGGTGGCGGTGCAGGTGTTACTGTACAAAGTGACCCAAACTATGGTCTCGGTGGTACAGGCGGTGGAGGAGATGGCTCCCCTGTAACTGGTGTCGGTGAAGCCGGAGGGGTTAATACGGGCGGCGGTGGAGGCGGCGGTGGATATGTAGGTAGCGGAGACCATAGTGGTGGTCTTGGCGGTTCTGGTATTATAATTATTCGATACCTTACTCTTGCCCTTTATCTTCACGCTCGCCGTGATCGTATGAATATAAAGGGAGTATCAACACAGAATCAGCTGGCATAAGAGGAAAGATAAATGATAACAACGGCAGGAAGGGCAAAAGAGATGCCTTGTATGGGGGATATTTAGTTTAACATAACATAATAGAAAGGAAAAGTCAAGTGAAGTGTGTGCACTGGAGTATGTATAACAAGTCGGGGATGAACCGTGTTGCCGAATCAATGGTGGAGGCCGAAAAGAAACTCGGTATTGACTCCTATCTATGTAATTGCCAGGAGGGCATAGAAGGATTCGAGCATGTGTACGATGCGGATATCCATGTAAGCCATACGCATTTCCCTGATGGGATGAGACAAAGGATAACAAAACCTCTTAAATTAGTTTGGGTAGGTCATGGGACACCAGAACACGTATTTCAATCAGCAGTTGAATCAGGGCAGATGGGATACGGACACGGAGACGCCTGGATGCTCATTCAATACTGGCTCCAACACGCAGACGCTATCGTAACCTTCTGGCCCCGTCACGAGGCAATCTGGCGGAGTCTCTGCGACAAGGGTAGGAATATCCACTGCATACCGCTTGGTGTGGATAAGGATTTCTGGAAACCTATGCCTACCCGTGGTAAGTGGGCGGGAAGTCCCAGTTTGTGGAGCGGTGAAAACGCTCACTATATCAAATGGCCACTTGACCTATTTATTTTATGGCCCTGGGTATATCCGAAGGTTCCGGGCTCATGTCTCCACGTATCCTATCTTCCTAAAGACGTGCATAGATGGTTTTTCCCGTTGGTCAACCGGAATGGTTCTTCGTATGCCAGCCACATAACGGCCATAGTGTGGGATCACGATAACTTACGCAATATCTTTAACTCTATTGATTTCTTTATTGGACTGGTAAAATATGGGGACTTTAACCGGTTATGTCTTGAAGCGAAGGCGTGCGGGACAAAGACAATATCTTACCCAGGGAACGTGTATAGTGACTTTTGGTTACCGGAAGGAGACCAGAGAACAGCGGCAGATGTACTTGTGGAGATACTAAAAGGTAATGTTGAACCGAGAAAGACAGAGGAGATTCCTACTTCTGAAGAAATGGCAAAAAAAATGCTCGAAGTATACGAAGAGATATTGTGATGTATAAATCGTGGGGTATTTCCAATATCTATAGAAATGCGTGTATTGACGATGATGTAAATATCGGATGGTTTTGTGAGATAGGTGATTCTGTTAAAATTGGGAAGAATGTTCGCATAGGAGCCTTCTCGTTTATACCGGAGGGAGTGACGATAGAGGATGATTGCTTTATTGGCCCACGGGCAACCTTCACGAATGACAAAAATCCGCCCTCAAGGAAGGAGGATTGGCTTCCCACAGTAGTCAAGAAGGGAGCATCTATTGGAGCGGCATGTACCATCCTTTGTGGTGTAACAATAGGTGAAGGTGCGATGATAGGGGCAGGGAGTGTTGTAACAAAAAACGTTCCAGCTGGAGAGGTTTGGTGTGGTGTACCTGCCAGAAAGATGGGGGACAATGAAATCTCAATTTCTTACAGAACTTGACGCAAGGATGGCATTATGTCTCAATTTATTACAAGTCTTTTAATCAACCAAATTATAGATAAGGTATTTGAATTGACGGCACCTTTAATTTACCAGAGCGATATTTTGGGAGGGTTCAAGGTTACTGTTCCAATTGGTTTCCAAAGTGATGGGGCTTCTGTACCGAGAGTTCCTGTCGCTTATATGTTATTCGGAGATCGAGCTCACCACGAGGCCGTAATCCACGATTACCTTTACCGTATTGACAGTGTTCCCCTTGTATCTTTTAAAATGGCAAATAAGGTATTTCTTGAAGCTATGGAGTGTCGGGGTAAAAGTTGGTTTATTCGGTGGTCAATGTATCTGGGTGTTAAATTTGGGGGATTATTAAGTTATCACAAAAAAAGGGTTTTAGATAGACCATAAGATTGAGGAGAGAAATAAAATGACCAACATTTCATGGGAAGTTATTTTACAAATTATCGTTGCTCCTTTGATAGTTGCGATTCTCTATTATCGTTTTAAGAGGATAGTTATAGGAGCAAAAGAGGGTTGGGAAAAATACGAAGCACTCAAAGAATTGAACATCAAAGAATGGCGTGAGACTTATACTAAAAACCAGTGTGAAATTAAAAACGTCTTAAAGTCCATGCAAGAAAATATGTACGACAAGGTTACTTGGGGTCATTGTAACGAGAAAATGGAAAAACTTGATGAAAGAATAAGGATAATAGGAAAGTAATCGTGAATTGGGATAGTATGAAAGGATTTTTAACGCTTCTTTTCCTAACTGTGGTGTCTGGCATACTTTATATGTTCGGAGTTCAGAAATTAGCGAACTGGGTGATAGGTAAAAGGAGAACATAGCCATACAACGCCATTAGTTGTGCCAAAACGGCGTGTTATTATCTAAGACATAGAAAGACAAGCGGACGAGTAAATAAATTGAAATTAGGGGCAAATGTGAAAACCGTTTTTTAGTTAGGAGAAGAAAAAATGCCATCAAGGTCAATATCTGACTTAATTCCAAGTATGCAAGACTTGTACCACAAGTTTGAAAAAGCTATGGCTGAAAATGGTATGCCATTCGCATCGGATCAAGGGACAGGTTTTATTGTCACACAGACCCTTCGAACAGCGGCAGAACAAGAGGCATATTATGTGCAGGGGCGGAGGGTTTTAGAGGCCGTCAATGAACTTAGGAAAAGGGTGGGATTACTGCCTATTACGGAAACCGAGAATAAACATACGGTAACTCAAACAATGAATAGCAAGCACCTTGAGGGTAAAGCCTTTGATATTGCCATGCTGAAAGATGGTAAAGTTTTATGGTCAAATTATTTGTATGATAAGGCGGGTCCTGTTGGTGAAAGTGTGGGTTTAAAGTGGGGTGGTAGGTTTAAAGACAAAAAAGGGGATCCCCGACCAGATAGACCTCATTTTGAGGTTGCATAATGTTCTCTTAGAAAAAAGATTAATCGGGTAGCAAGTGTCAGAGCCTCCTCAAACTCCTCGCAGGTATGCCACTTATTGGCCAAGACGAGGGCACACTGGATTTCATGGGCGGCTAAGATGGCTTCAAGGCGAGTCATTTTAAAATATCCCTCGCTCGTAGTTCATTTTCAAGTGTAATCGCCGCATTTGTTTTGCTTATCCAAGCCGAAGTATAACCACTTCTCTGTCTATCTTTGTTTTCAGCATCCATTACTATTGTTTCTTGATTAACAAGTGCCGCCAAAGCGGCCAATTCCTCGTTATTCATATCTCCACTCCTTTTTGTGCACATAGAGCCTTGAGAAGGGCGAGGGTGGGAGTATCGGCCACAATGATTTCATCTACCCCTTTTATAGTGATAGATACTAACGTTTCAATACCTCCTATAATTACACAATCTGATTTAGACATTTTCACCATCCCCAACAATCCCCTCTCTGGATTTATGTCGTCAATGGTAAGAGGGATGCGGATAGCATGATCTGGAATAGCATTTGGGTCTTCTTGAACAGTAAGCGTGATAGTATTGATACTTTTAATCGCAAACTCGTCTCCTGCCTGCCAATCTCCCATCTTCTCTTTAAAAAATGGTTGTAGAGCTTTGTAGTATTTCAGTAGTTCGTCAGTCATCTCTTCTCCCTCCCTACACCTTAAAGTTTTTCCTTAACTTAAATTCTTCCTGCTTTCCCTTATTCCACTGCTTGATAGGACGTAAGTAGCCCACCACCCTGGAATAGACCTCAGTTGGCTGAAAATTTCTCAGTACAGGATCTTTATCGAAACAGTCAGGACACTTAAAAAAGGGTTCATCTATACCAACCACCTTCCATACCATTCCGTTCTCAAGGTACTTGCCGGCTTTGTCTTCCCATACATGGATAGCAACCCATTTCTTAATGTCTTGTTTCTTACAATCATGGCAATCACCCTCAAGGGTTATATCTGACTTCTGTTTCAGTAGCCTTTCAAGCCAGTCTTTAGTTTCTTGCATTATTTCTCCTTATTTAAATTGGCATTTTACGCCAGCCCGATAAAAATATTGCTTCCCTTTATCTTTTACGTTCCACCATATTCCGTGCTTCTTGCATAATCTCCTAAATTCCCTCTCCTCCCTCACTGTCATCTGGACACGGGGCGGCTCAGAATACTTTGTGGTGATAGAGCAGGTCGCTATCTGAAGTGCTACAATAGCCAACCATACAAGCATTATACAGACAATGGAAAGAATTAGTTTATTCATCTTTTAATGCTTTCCTGCTAAACCACAATAACCCTTCTTGTCTGTATCCTTTATACCATGAGCCGCCTTTTCGGTTGTAACTCCCGGTGGTGGAATCCAAAATCTCCACATCATACATTCTGGTCCAAGACACATTCCCACTGTGTTTAATCGTGGAGATGGTTGCCCTCTGTCAAATGGACACCATAGTTCTTTTGCTTTTCCAACCGATGTAATCATTTTAATACCTCCTTTTTCTATTGGTGGCAGGGAGCAGGATTTACAGGGTTACCTGCCCTCCCACACCGCAAAATTACTTTCGTTTGGGTGATTACCAATCCTATTGTTTTTTGCATTTTCAGTCAGACTTTTAATCCCCATTCTATACCCTTTAGGCCAATATTCCCCATTCTCTGCATCTGAAGAATATGTTTCTTTAGTGCAGATATAAATCGTTACATTTACGTTTTTGGGGGGAATATGCCGGTCACAAAACACTTCTATCTCGTCCCTTTCTGTATCAAAATCCGAGAGATGAATCGGCAATTTTAACCCACATACTTTACACGGGTGGTTGTAACAATCACACACCTTATCCCTCCTCAACCACAAACTTATATTTTGCATACCCATAAGCCGCAAGCAAACCTGAAAACTCATCAAGCAATTCGTACACGTTCAGCTCGTCATGGTCAATTTCAATGGTTGCCTTACGCATAGGGGCATATTCGCTTGGTATTGTGGATCCTAATGTTAGTCGCATATTATATCTCCTTCCCCCTCCCTTCCAGATACGCCCTTAATCTCGGCACCAGCACAAGAGCTTCCTCAATCCTGTCGTAGATATGCCACCTATTTGCCAACATTAAGATTTGCTGGATAGTGTATGTAGCTTCAATGGCTTCTTGTATGGTCATTTCTCTGCTTCCTCTTTAAATATTGCGATCTTTCCTTCTTCTCCCTTATCTGTGTGAAGGGCGGAAACTGTTGCAACAAAATGGGTACAACTGTTATTCCAGCCACCACAGTAAGGACAAACTGTTCCATCAATACCTTTGATTATAGTTACTATCTTCATATCTCTATTTCCCTCTTTCCTTGGATGTGTCTCCTTTCTATCTCCTTGATGTATCGCACGGACACATTCCACTTATTGCACTGTTAGCAACCAAAAAAATATTAAATATATATCAAATACCCCTTGACATCCATATTCCAGGGTGTATTCTCCATCCAGTAGGATGGTGATACAGACCCAAGGATTAGGACGGGGGAAACGATAATGACACGATCGCAACCCCCGTTCTTTTTTTGTGCCCCCGTCGCTTAATGGACAAAGCACCATCCTACTAAGTTGGTAATCCTGGTTCGAGTCCAGGCGGGGGCACTTTATAGGCATTAAAATAAATTCCCTTTTATTATTGAATACTTTTTATCTAATATATCCTGAACAGTAACCAATGTTATTTCTATCCCTTCCTTTTTTATTCTTCCCACTTCTTCGTAAGCACCCTTGCCAAAGCTGAACCCCACGATATAGCCTTTCATGTTTTTTGAATCAGCTTTATAATGGCGTCTTATAGCTGTCTGAAAATTGTCTATAACATTCCTGCCGATACTTTCGGATTGCTTCACCTGTATGGGATAATGTTCTAAAAAACTAAGCCCATCAATGCCCATATCCCCAGATTTACGGGGGCTCCCTGTCCCGTGCATTTCATTGATAACCCAATATTGAAATTCGTAAGGCTTGAAATGCCTTAGATCATCTATCTTCTGAGGCATTCCGATAACTTCATAATTTCTATCATCCCCCCCTGTAATTCTATTCAGACGGTTTTTAATCAGTGCAATGGCCGAGGGAGAAATATCAATACCTATCCACTTACGCCCTAATTTATGGGCAACCGCCAGGGCTGTGCCGCAACCGCAAAAAGCGTCTAATACAATCCCCCCTTTATTACTACTTGCCCTAATGATTTTCTCTAAAAGTGCTTCTGGCTTCTGTGTCGGATATCCTAATCGTTCCTTAGCCTGACTATTTATAAATGGAATTTCCCAAACGTCCTCGGGGACTTTCCCTAATGGGTTAGTTTTAGTTATCCTTCCGAATGAAATAGTTTTATTTTTTGCTTGTTCAAGAGTGCCATTACTATAAGGAGTTCTAACATCATCTAAATTAAAATTATGATTTCCCGATTTCCTTGCATAGATAAATATAGTATCGTGTTTTTTCTTAAATCTGTCCTTAACTGTCCCTGCGGGGTCGTGATACCACCAAATAATCTCATTTAAAAAATTATTATATCCAAATACTTCATCTAACATAATTTTTAAATAATGACTTGCGTGCCAATCGCAATGAAGATAAAAACTTCCGGTAGACTTCAGCACCCTATGAAGTTCAATTACCCTTTGCTTCATCCAGTTGATATAAACATTGATCCCACCCTCCCATCTATCTTCAAAACTTCTAATCTCCGCCTCATCACCCCATATTATTTCATAATTCCGATTACTGAAAAATGGCGGATCAATGTAGATAAGGTCAATGGATTCCTTCTCCATTGTCGCTAAAATCTCTAAATTATCGCCACAAATGAGCTTGTTTTTCATTTTTCACACCCTCCGATAACATGTTTAGGCATGATTAGTTTTAGCATCATTTTTTTCTTGAGGCAATCTATAATATCAGGTAAAGAATAATAAAACTGCTAACCAGTCGCTCCAGCGGACGGGGGTTCCTTCTGTATCAATAGCACATTCAGTGCCCCCGCCGCTGACCTCAGGCGTTATAATGCTAAAAATTGTCTGTGGTACATAACCAGAGATCCCGCAACTGCAACATTATAGGATTCGACATTAACCGCATCCAGGCTGATAATACTATTACATTTCTCCATGACCAGTTTTGGCAATCCACTATCTTCCGCCCCGAGGAGATATATCGCTCTCTCGGGGTGACGATATCCGGTCATGGAATGTCCACCCATTTCCACACCCACCAAAAAACAATCATATGGAAGGCAGGACAAAAAATGATCGAAGTCCGTATATTCCCGCAGTGGAACGCTACGCCACGCCTTGACCGTATCGGATGCCTGCTTATGGAATTTGTTCCCTATAAGAAAGATTCCCGCTGCTCCCAGTTGAAAGGCAGAGCGCCACAGGGTGCCAAGGTTGGCAGGAGTTTTCCCATTGTAGATTCCTATTTCAAAATACCCTCTCATGGTGTATCCTTATCTCCACTCCTTTTTTATCCACACATGTCCCGTTCAAACGACTTTATGGTGACAGCATTCACTCATGTCTAAATCCGCCACTATATGACACGGTTTGCCGCACTTAGAACACCGCAGAACATGGCTACCGATATTGCCTCTGATAGCCTCTTCCATGACACATTGGTAGAGTGCCTCATCTATGGACAAATCGTTTATTGCTGCTATTTCTTCGAGAAGTTGTAAGGTATAATTTTCAATTTCGATTGTTTTCATGGGCCACTCTCCTTAATTTTCTTGTCCTTATCAAGGAAAGTCTGATATAGCACTATTACCCCCTCTTTTATTTTTTTGGCCCGCAAAGCAATACAGTCACAATGTAGTTGTATTGCTTCACAAAGCCGTCCATCTTTATCTTTAGTGCCATCTACCGGGATTAGCACAACGGGTTTGTCGTCGTTCCGTCCGCATACAGGGCAAAGCGAAGATTGGTTCATGTGTGAAAATCGCTTCATTTGTCCTTCTCCTGGGTCTCTATAATATCCGTATTTCTTCAGGCTGGGGTCACGTCCCGTCATTGAGCATTGGAAATAATAATCAATGTATTGGGACATTACATCTCCCGCACGGGTCGCATTGGCCCTTCTTTGGCGTTTTCTTCTTTTGTTTGTTTATCCACCCATAAATTAAAGGTTTTGATGGCTGATTCCCATTTATCCAGCATCTGGGTGATATGCTTATCATCAAGATTGGTAAAATGGAGTTCCCCCGATACGGTAGGAATAATCCACCCCACAGAGGCAAGCCATTCTTTGAATATATCTTTATCTGTGCCGGATTCATTCAGGGAAGCAAAAAACTTTTTGCGAAGAGGGGAAGGGGCTTGTTTTTTCGCTGGCTCTCCTTCCCACCAATCGAGTTTTACGTCTCCCCCTATCTTTTCCTGCTTTCCAGTCTCCTTGTTGCCGGTTGCCGCATTGCCATCATCATCTTCTGGGGATATACCACAAATGGCTGCCAAAGAATACCGGCGAAGGTAGGTAACACAAGAACCAACAGACTGGGGATCGGGCTTGGTGGGTCTTGCTACCATAATCCCTGTAACAAATTCCCCTGATACGTGGCTTAACGTGGTTTCAATGGCAACTATTTCGGGGTGTTCAGGAATAAAAGTTGCCGTTTGAACGACTGCTAAGCCATTATCCGTTAACGGTATCCGGCAGGCGTCCCATACGGAAGCCAATGTTGAATAGCGGGACTTAAAGAAGGGATTGTCGCCATCCATCCTTGATCCCTCTATTTGAGATTGAGCTTTAGATAACGCCTCCGTTAATTTACCAATAGTCTCAGATTTATTCATTTTCCCCCTCCTTTATGAGATAGCCAAATAATCTTTTCATAATCCCTCCTCACGAATAAATTTTAGGCCCAACCACCATATCCCTACCCACAGCACAGCGACCGCCGCAAAGTTGGAGTAAGGAGAATAGGGGTTCTCCGAGCCGGCGAGCATGAATAAGCATAGAGTCACTATGGGTATGATAAAGGGTATGATAAATTCCTTAAATATTGTTTTCATAACCCCTCCCACCATTTTGCCAACACCGGCAACATGGTTATTGTATAGAGGCTCCTTTTATGTATGCCCCCCGACACGGTTGGCTACTCGGCTATGGTAGTTTCCTTTCACCTACCCGCTAAGGGGGGCACCTTTCGCATGTCTACCACAAATAACCTTGCCGTTGCCTTTTTGTTCGACCAGTGAGGCATAAACTGGGAATAACCAATGCCCCGTTCGCGCTCTGAGATGCAGATGCCCTGCGGTGCCCCGCGAACGGGGTCTTACTTGGCGAGATTGTGCGGGGACATCGGGGGCAATACTGACGGTGATCTCCCCCGCCAGCTTCGTCATGGCAGATTTGATGCGTCAGGTTGCCACGTCTTCCCCGCTTAGCCGTCATCCTCTCCGTCAAAAAGAGTGCATCTCTGAGCCTGCTGAAATGCCCGTATCTCCGGCGCCTGCGAGTTAAAAACACTTTTATATATCCATGGCTCCATGGTACTGTCGTTCCAGAGCCTATCTTTTCTACACCAGACCGTAGCTTGTCGGTAGCCAATTCTTTTATTAAATATCTCACCCCTATACAGCGGCTTCAGTTGCTGGTTACGGAGTGGTATCTTCGCCCGCAAGTGAAAACAATTCATGCACGATATTTCTTTCATAATTATTCTTCCGGGCCTGTATCAATCGGGTCTGCTGTATCAATATGAATATGCTTTTCGCCCGTAAAGTTACACCGCTCTATTGTATTGTGACTAACTTCTGCTATTTTTTGGATAAGAGATAATGCGTGAACGATAGTGTTCTGTTCCATCCCGTGAACCTTACCACTGGCAAATACTTTATCAACAAATATTGCAAGATTGTCCGCCGCATCTTTTTCTATTTTGGTTCCAACAAATATTACGTTTTCCATTTTGTTCCTCCTTTATTGTATGCCCCCCGATTGTTTCCGGTTAGGTGGGATAGAAAGCCCCCTTTATGTTGGCTTTCTTTTTCCGGGTGAGCCTCTTTCGAGACCATACCCCACAAGTTAGTGGTTAAATCCCTAATGGCAACCTTGATACTCTTGGTATCAGGTCAGCCGAGGCGGGATACTGACCGCTTTTTCTTGTTTTATTGTGCCACTTTTTTTTCATTGAAAGTGAGTGTACATCAAGCTTTTCAAAAAGTCAAGACTTTTCTTTATGCTCATCACCTTGCAATTTTACCCTTCCCTTATAGGTGTGAATAATTTCCTTGACTTTCTTTCTGCTTTCGTGTACGTAAACAAACATGAAAATCAATACCCCCAAAATACAAAAGGAAATGAAGCGACTCAAGATTACTTTAACACAACTTGGCCAACAATTTAATCCACCCAAAAGCAAGCAGTCAACGTGGTATGTAATACACTGTGCCAAAAACGTTGAGCTAATAAATAAAATTGCAGATGCTTTAGAACTCGATCCTAAAGACTTGCTTTTATAGCTTTTTACAACCACATGTCCACATTATGTCCACATTATGGACACATAACAATTAAGAACCTTCGGGGGACACTTTTGACAACCTTGTATTATATCAAAAAGTATCGTCCTGTCTATTATGCGGAAAAGTTGAGTAAAATATTTAAACGTCCGCCGAGGGATTTCGTTCTCTAAAGTGGGAGAAATTGTAAATTGAGCAATCTCTGGACACCAGAAGAAGAATTAGTCCTTAAACAACTTGCCGAACACGGTTGTACCATTAAAGACATTGAGAAGGTGCTTATTTCTCGTACCCGCCACGGTATCCACTGTAAAGCCGATACCATGGGATTATCGTTGACAGGTTTAAAACCCAAAATTGACTTTGAGGTTTTTAAACAGCTCCTTAAAAAAGAAAGGGAGATTACATGCCTATAATCGTCGTAATATCAGATATTCATACTGGCCATCCCGCCGCTGTCTGGCCTAAATCGTTCACGACAGACAAAGATAACGTCATCTTACCTAATAAGGCCCAGAAAGTTCTCCTGCAATACTGGGAGGATTTTTGGGGCCAGCAAGACGCAAAAGATGCCGAATATATCCTCAACCTGGAAGAATCAGTTGAAGGATACAGCAAAAAAGAGCACGGCAGAGATATTATGGTTACGGATATTCACCAGCAGATACAGGCGTTTTATGAGCTCCTTTTCCCTTATACCCAGGGTAAAATCTATATAGGCATAGAGGGTAGCCAATACCACGGGTCAGAAGATATGTTAGTGGGGAAGGTGGTTTGTGAGAAGTTCGGGGGCAATTATCAGGGGATCCTTGTCAACTGGAAGGTGGGGGACACAGGTAAAATTATCCATGCTACCCACAAATCAAGCGGGGCCATGCTCTATAAGGCTACCGCACTTGACCGCAACAGTCTCTATATGTCTGCGGCCAAATCAAAGGTTGGTTTTGACCCTGACGTGATGATTTATGGTCATCATCACCAGTATTTCCGGGTGGATACCATGACACGGATTAATGTCATGGCCCCTACTTGGAAGGTATGGCACCCCATCAAATCAGGTGAAAAGTATGCCATGACACAACCGAGTATAGGGGGATTGATAATCAAAATCGGCAAGCGAATTGAGGTTGAACCTTACCTTTATCCGTTACTTCATGTGTATGATGCTTTGGTGAAAATGTAATACACAACTGCCGACATTTTAACGTGATAATAACGGATAAATGGCTAATAAATAAGATAATGTGGTGGACAAAATAAGGGACAAATATAGACATAAATATAGACCCTTAGAGCCACAAACAACAGATAATGGATTATAAATAAGGCAAAACGAGGGACACATGAGCCGACATTATCAAGCCCTTGCTGATGTACTGGTTGAGGCATATCTTCAAGCATCTGCCGGCAAAGGATTAGAACGTCATGCCTCTGATGAGGACTTTGACCAGCAAATAATCTGCGAGGTAACAAGGCGATTAGAGCATAGCCCTGTAGCTGGCCCCCTTTTCCAGAGTGTAAAGAAAATTTACGAGTCCACCCGAACAGATCCTATACCTGAGCTGTTAGGGGCCATAAATTACATAGCGGCGGCGATTGTCGTGCTGAGGGAGATACAGGAGAGGGACAAAGAATGCTCTTAATTGGCGATTGCAGAGAAGAAATGAAGAAACTGATAGCCCAGGGGGTGAAGGTGCAGATGTGCGTTACTTCTCCTCCATATTTTGGGTTAAGGGATTATCAAGTTGAAGGTCAATTAGGATTAGAGAAAACACCAGAAGAATATGTTGCTACCTTAGTTGAGGTATTCCGGTTGGTTAGAGAATTGCTCAGGGATGATGGGACATGTTGGATCAATTTAGGATCAAGCTATGCAGGTTCGGGGGGAGCACACAAACCAGAACATGCTAATCCTGGACTGTCGAGATCATCCGAGAGAGGCGGAGTTCCGCATGAGCCCAATAACCAACAGGACGACGAGTTTTCCCCCAACCAGGAGCGTAAGGAATCTGCTAAAATATGGAAACCAAAAGATTTAATAAATATTCCTTTTATGGTGGCGGAAGCATTACGGGAAGACGGATGGTGGCTCCGTCAGGACATCATTTGGAGTAAATTGAATCCCATGCCGGAGAGCGTGACGGATAGATGCACAAAGAGCCATGAGTATATTTTCCTACTTGCCAAAAACCCGAAATATTATTTTGATAACGAGGCGATAAGAGAAGAATCAAAGCCACAATTCGCAGGCAAAAGTATAGGACTCGCACCTGAAAGGGATGGAAATTTAAGACACGATGGTGGTAGGAGTTTTAAATTAGATGGATTAAAAGGTGCAAACCGCCGATCCGTCTGGACAATCGCCACCAAACCCTACAAGGGCTCCCATTTTGCCACCTTTCCCCCGGAGATACCGGAAATTTGTATCAAGGCGGGCACAAGCCAAAAGGGGTGTTGCCCTGATTGCAGGAATCCATGGGTGAGGGTGGTAGAAAAAAAACCTTACGGCAAAGAAGGATGGGCACCAGCAAAAAAAGACCACACAGGAAAGTTACAGGGGAGTCAATCAATGATTAGGGACGGGGTGGGAGCCGCTGGTTTTGTAGATGTTACTACAATTGGTTGGCGTCCTACCTGTTCCCATAACCTTCCCCCTGCCCCCTGTACTGTTTTTGACCCTTTTCTCGGCTCAGGCACCACTGGCCAAGTGGCAGAGGAATTAGGTAGGGATTGGATAGGGATTGAACTTAATCCGAAATATGAGCCTTTGATAAAGAAAAGGACTCGTAAAGTTCATTTGGGATTATAAAAAGAGGAATGATAAGATTTGACAAAGTCCGCTGTAACACACCAGAAAATACTGTAAACTGTGATGTTTTGTCATGAATTGAGGGGGGTAGGTTAAAGTGAATCCTTATGTAATCACCGAGAAAGACCTGACAAAATCAATTAGGCAGTTGCTTAAAACCCTGGGAGTGTTCCACTGGAAGGCATGGCAAGGGATGGGATCAACGCCGGGGGTTCCGGATATAGTTGGTATTTGCCCAGGCACGGGACGGTTTTTGGGGATTGAAGTCAAACGTCCCAGGAGCAAATTGAGCCCGCACCAGGAGCGGTTCATCAATGCCATTAACAATGCGGGTGGGTTGGCGTTTGTCGCCTATTCCGTGGACGATGTAATCCGGGGGTTAAATTTACAGGACCGGTTTTTGAATTTTGATGGTGAGATAGTTAAAAAACCAGACTTGAGGTGAGGGAATGGATTGGGTAAGGTTTTATATTGATATACTCGATGATCCCAAAATGGCAAAATTAAGCGATAGCTCTTACCGAATATTCACTTATTTATTACTACTCATACAGGAAAGTGGTCAAAACGGATCGGTCACTTTATCTGAGAATGAAATCGCATGGAGGCTTAGACTACCCCTGTCGCACATAAAAAAAGCAATTTTCGACTTAAAAGAACAGAAAATAATATCAAATGATAACAATTGTTTACAGTTTCTTAATTGGAATAAAAGACAGTATAAATCAGACGATGTAAGTGTACGAGTGAAACGTTACAGAGAAAAAAGTGAAACGTTACATGTAACGGCACCAGAGCAGAGCAGAGCAGATACAGAACAGAGCAGAGCAGAAAACGTTACAAACGGCCTTTTTAATTTTCCCACAAAAGAAGAAATATCAGAATCATCAAAACCGAATCTTTTAACCTCAATCGAGAATCTATCTCAATATCTCTATGAGGAAAAGATATTCCCCGAAATCTTTGCTTTTAAAAGTCTGTGCTTCAAGAACAAGGCTAACCTGCGGGCAATGGCCCACACATTAACACGCTGTGCGGCGGCTAAACCCAATGTCCCCTGGGCTTATTGTGTCTCCATTATGAAAAAAGAGGATGGCAAATTTAATGCGCGGGATTACCAAAAAGATCAAGGCTGACGTGATCGCTATCATGCAACCTGTCGTAGAAGAAATGGCGAAGGCGGGATTGGATCACGATCAAATAGTAAGAACCATGCGGAGACACATTGATTCAAAAGTCGCACAATTTTACAGGCGATTGCCTGAGAAGGCATCAGAGATAATTAAGAAAATTGCTTTTAAAAATCCAGATAGTAAAGCAGAAGCCGTCTTTTATCGAGAATTACAGGAGAAATGAATTCCGTTCAAATTTCATTACGCCATAGGGCCGTACACAGCCGACTATCTTTTTGACGATCATCTTGTTTTGGAATTGGACGGGCCAATGCACAGCAAAAAGCACGACATTCAAAGGGATGCTTATTTGCGGCGAATGGGATATAAAATTATAAGGATTCCCATCTGGATAATGGCAATGAACCCCTCGGCGATTATCGGGGAAATTAAAGAACAAATGGGAAATATTAAACAATGAACAATAACCACGAGACAGCCCAAGAGGACCTGGGATACCGGAGTGGAAAGACGAACCCCCCCCAACCACAGAAGAAATTGAGCGTAATAGAAAACGACTCCAACACCTCCAACGATCCGTATTGCATCAAGTTGGCAAGGATTAGGTTTTTGCGGGGGATCCTGCAAGGCCAGATATTTATCTACAACCTTAATAACCCCGAGACGCAACGCCTATTAAAAGAGCGCCGACTTGAGGTAATAGAGGAGCTTGGCGAAGATTTGCCATTCTGAGGACATGAAATGATAAACGATACACATGCGCTTATAGAAATGCGTAATAATGCTTGGGAGAAAAACGATCAAATACCTAAATGGGTTGATATTGATAATGTGGGTTTAGATCAGTTTTTTACACGCCCTAACATTGCAAAAAAATATTGGGAGTCACTTTGTAATTATATGATTGCAGATGACGTGGATATTTCTGATTATAACTTTGTAGAACCTTCCGCTGGTTTGGGTGCTTTTTATGATCTCTTGCCGGATAATCGCCGCATAGGAATTGATTTAGCCAAGTTTCGCACAGATTATATTCAACAAGATTTTTTATCTTGGACGCCAAAGAAAAATGGATACAGTTATGCTTGTGTTGGCAATCCTCCCTTTGGTTATAGGGCGTGGCTTGCTTTAATTTTTCTTAATCACGCTGCTTTGTTTTCTGATTATGTAGGTTTTATCCTGCCTATGGGATTTCA
>Ga0180732_1000459_pt1 | contig 35333 bp, 62 predicted proteins | sample KR11_01MetaG_FD_148674 | JGI IMG/M metagenome (GOLD analysis project Ga0180732, IMG submission 148674) | Groundwater microbial communities from the Olkiluoto Island deep subsurface site, Finland - KR11_0.1 MetaG | ecosystem: Environmental > Aquatic > Deep subsurface > Groundwater | place...
CGATACCAACCGCCATCGCTGTAGCACTATCGCTCTCTACGTACGATTCAGCCACCGCCTTCGCCTCGGCCTCTGTGGCGCAGAGGCGCACGGGGATGTCCTCCGACACGTAGATCAGTTGCACCAAGTAGCCGTTCATCCTTCCCTCCCTGATTCCTTCAGCACCACCGGGCATTCCTTCCACTGTCTGAATCGCCGTACGCGATTCCCGTCAACGGCTTCGATTGCGGTGTCGTGGTAGTAGGCCACACGCCAGATCCCCAACTGCCCTTCGATGGTCCAAAGCGCATACGTGGCAAACGGAGCAGTGTCCGTGGCTTTCACGCCAGCGATTTGCGTGGCCTTGGGCTTGCCCGCCAATTGGGCCTGGTGCGCCTTCATCTTGGCGCGGACGACCTGCACGCGCGGATGCGCCTTGCCGTGGCCGTTGGGACAAACGGCAAACGGGCTACCGTTGCCGACGTTGACCAGCGGTTCGTTGCACTCGTGGCAGTGGGTGATGGGGTCAGGCATCGGGACGCTCCTCCATCGCCGCAAGGAAGTCGCGGCACTCGCTAGCTGTTGGACCACCGCCGTGATAAGTGCCGATCACTGTCGAACTGGCCATCAACACCCACACCTTCGCTGCCTCACGTAGTTCTGCCAACCGCGCCTCATCCTTTCCCCAGGGGCAATCCTTTGTGTGCCCCGCTTCGTCTGCGGCGAAACAGACGGGGCAACCTCCAGATTCGCGGAAGGCGATAGATCGCTTCTGCCAGTAGTCACCCTCGATCAACTCCTCCAATGCAGATGCCAAGTATCTTGCGACAGCCCGACCATGCGACGACGTGAAACAGCCAACGACGTTCTCGCACTCGTCCGTCACCACCCAACCGGCATCTTTCGTGTGTTTCGATGTCCACAATGGGAACGGCGCTTCACCCACGCCGCCGGAGGAACCCGCTCCTATCAATGGGTCGTTGGCCCCAGGCTTCGGGTCGGCCGACTTGCGATCCGGCTCAGAAGTCGCCTCGCGCAGTTCCGCTAACTGCCGCGCCGCCGTCTCGCCCTTGGAGAGCGTTACTTGGCACCGGTCGCAAACGACATCCAGGACTTCCGCCAGCGAATCTCGGTGCAGGCTCTTCGGATAGTCAACGCCGACCATGCTGTAGGCGGACTTCTTGGCGTCGGCAATCTCGGCGTGAAGTTCTGCGATCTCAGCCCGCAACGCTGAGTCCGACCGTCGCAGCGGCTTGTCCTGCTTAGACAACTGCTCATTAAGGTCCCCGATCTGGCCTTGCAGGTGATGCACGCACGTCCCAACGACTTGCTCCACAGGATGTCCGTCTGGGTCGATGCCCTCGGGGATTGCCTTGGCGTTCCGAAGCACCTCAACAACCTCGTCGTGAACCTGTTTGTACGTCTCCTGGGTCTGTAAGGTCTGGGCCCGGAGGCGCTCCCTCAGCGTCGCAATCGTCTTCTGCGGGTCCAGCAGTTCGTCGCTCGGCGGCAACTTGTCCCACTCGCTTTTAGGCACATCGGCAAAAAGCGATTGCAACTGATCTTCGATGGACTGTATCGGGTCCGCCGTCGTGGCCACAGTGTAGCCCACGGGAAACAACCGCCCACTCTGTTCGGCCAACTCCGATACGGTTTGACTAAATGCAGCCCAGACGGGCCAGACGGGCGGTAGTGGCTCGACCTCGTCCTTCTCCGGCACTCTGCGGTAGTGACCGAGACAGCCGCGAGTCATGTTCAGGCATCCCGTTCCGGCACGCCACCGCGCAACTGTCAGGTCTCCGCACTTGTCGCATCTCACGCTCATCGGTCAGTCCTCTTTTGGTAAGTCGTTTCATCGCGTTTCTCCAATTCTGCCAACCATTTGGCAACAGCGGTCTCGCCTCGTTCTGCCACCAGGATTTCCCGCAACAGTTCCGCCCGCTCGACCAACTTTCTCAGCTCTGTCTGTGCGACAACCCGGACTCGAACGATATGTACACCGTTGTCTTTTTGCAGCGGGAACAATGTTGGACGTGCAAAATAGACGCCAGATTGCGTGCCATCCGGGGCTTGCTTGATCCAGCCAAGGTCCCCCGGCAGTTTTACCCGCTTCGATTTCTTCTCAGCCATCGCTTGCTTCCTTCTTGTTCGGCACCTTCAGCGACTTCCGGCAATCTAATCGAAATTTCGCCCGCCCGCGAGAATCGACCATCAGACAAAATTCGTCGATCTCAGCAGGCGGTGGCCGTGGCGGAGCCTTGCAAGTTCCAGCCAGGAACGCGGTCATCCGCATCTGCATTTCTTCTGAATCAAAGTATCGCATGAGAATCCTCCTTCTTGCTCGACACCTTCAGCGCCAAAATCACCAAATCTCCTTTGGGTATCGGTACAACAACTTTTCTTCTCTCTCTTCAGCGGCCTCTGCCTCTTCGATGCACTTCGACTTCTTGCCCTGCTCATTCTTCCCGGGCACCTTCAGCGCCGCCTTCCCGGGCACCTTCAGCGCCGCCAGGGCCACGGCCTCGGGTGCGGTTGCGGCATCTGCGGCTTCGTGGGGTACGTCCGCATTCACGTCGTCAGTGAAAAAATAGAGATTGCACAGGCATCTGCCCGTCTTCGCAAACGTCCCGATTTCAACGTCCCACCCCAATCCCCGCAACTGCTCGACGACGACCTGCATGTCATTCCAGTCACGGGCAAAGTCGTAGACCTGCCAACATCCGTTAGGGTCGGTGCAGCAGACTCTCCCATCCTGTCGAAAGGTAAAGGTATCTTCATCGAAGCCAAGCCATATGGCGGCGGCCTTGTTGAGGTCACGTCGTTCGGCGTCAGTCATCGTCATCTCCTCCCGCAATTCGCCCCAATGCCTCCCGCTCCGCCTGCAATTCCACAAGCCGCTCCCGCTGTTGGCGGATGGTGGCCAGGAAACGAGACCATAGCGGGAGCAACTCCGGCGGACACCAGCAGGAGTCCGACTCCAGCATTGTCAATTCGGTCTCGGTCAGCAACTCAGGCATGGTCGCGCCTCGCTTTCTCGGCTTCCATCGCCGCCTCGACCGCCGTGGCAGCCTCCCCGAACTCGTTCCATGTATCGTGACCGTACACCAACTGGCACCGCTCACAAGGCTGGGGTTTTCGTTTCCCGTACTCGTCGTAGCACTCGCACGGTTGTGACGAGGCGAAATCCCACAATCGTCCGAACGTGGTTGACAACTCCAAGACCCACTGGCGTGTTTCTGCCGAGCATCGCAACAGATCAGTCTGCAATCCAGGTGGTTGTTTCATTTCTGCTCCCTTCGTGCTCGTTCGGCTTCCATCGCCGCCTCGACCGCGGTGGCGCAGGGGCCACCACTCAGCCACGAATCAGCACGATACTGCCAGTAAAACGGCATATCATAGCCAGGCAGCCGCCGCTGCACCAGCAGATCGCCACTTACCACGCCCTCCACCGTTCCCCGCAGCAGGGCGTTCTCCTCCTGCAAATCCGTCACCTGCCCGGCCAGCGCAGCGGCCTCTTCTTCGGCGTCTTCTGCACGGCGGTCTGCGTCGAGCATCGCCGCGATATGACTTTCATAGTCCACCAACTCTCCGTTGGGTTGCTCCCAGAGTTTACCGCCTCGCAACGACCAGCGTTTCATCATGCCTCCAGCACTCGGGCCGTCGTCACTCCTGATGGTCCACCATCGGTGTCGAAAACAACCCGCAAAAGGTGATTTTTGTCCACCCAACGGTCGCACGCTCGAACCGCAGCGTCCACCATCGGGATACGCCGCTCACGTTTCTCCCCCGGCGTGCCCTCCATGTTCGGCGTAGCCTTCTCTACCGCATTCCACACGGCGGCACGGAGGATCGTAGCAACACTGACACCGACGATGATTTTCACATTCGCCTCCTTTCAAAACCCCGGGGCGGCGGCAGTCGGATACTATCACCGCTGCGTTCTCTGTTGGTTATGACGCAGCAACCTTCTGCTGCGCCAGCTTCTCGTCCTCCTCAAACAGCACGATCCGGGTCGCCTCCTCCAGGCAGGTCGCGACCTGCTGGGTCACCTGCTCCAACTGGACCAAGCCGATTGTCAGGCGGCCGGTGACGGCGCCGGAGCGGTCGACATCCCGCGTCACGCTGGCGACCTTGACGCACTCCTTGGCGGACGCGAGCCATTCGGGATACATGCCTGCTGCCTTGTCACCTTCCGGCCCGGAGAGTAAATCGCGCACCGCCTGGATCATGAAGTCCGCGGCCATATTGCCAAACTTAACTGCTACGTGCTCCGCTGCCGTCGCCAGCACGGCCTCGGGACTGGGGGCCTTGGTCGCGTGGCCGGTCGTGTCCGGGCCAACTGAAATTGTACCGCGAATGCGGACCAAAATATCCACGGGCTGGTTCCGCGCCACCGCTAACTCATTCCGGCAAGCCTCCGCAGACCGTCCGGCGACTTTCAGGGCGTGCCACTCTAAGGGCTTCAGACCATCAGAAACCACGGGCATGTATTTCTCCTTTTATAATGGGCGGGTGGACGACACACCGGCTGTCGGTTTCACTATCTGCCTCACCGTCCACCCGCCCGGTTTTCGAGCGGCAGCCACTTACTCGGTTTCAATGCCCTCGTCGCCGCTCTCGTTCGGGGATCGGCACCGTTTCACTCGGTTACAGGCAAGAGATCGCCGATCCGTTGTTTCCGTGCGGCATGGATTCTGTCGGTTACAAACCACGCCTCGCCGCACGTGGTTCAAAGGCCGGCACAAGCGTCATCGGTTTCAACGGGCGTGTCGCCGACCCTGTTCCACTTGACCCAAAGTTCCAGCAGCAGCCGCTTGGTCGCCAGCAGCATGCCGTGACGGTGACATCGCAGATCAGAGTAGTCCGGGTGGCCCTCCTTGACCTTCGCCTTCGCCTCATCGTACCGCGCCCGGTACGGCCCCTCTCCGTTCTGCTTGACGATGCCCTCCCCGATAAGGAACGCGATGCTGCGGCGGCGCGGCGAGTAGCCGAACTTACCCCACTCCTCCTTCGGCAGTTTTCCCTCCTTTCCGCCTTTCCACGTCGCCCCCATTCGGGTCTGGCCCTCGAATGACCAGGGCGCACACCCCATCCGCCGCCAGACCTTCGCGGGGTTGGCGTAGTTGGCAAGGTCCCCCGTCTCCCCGACCACGATGGCAAGGAACAGCAGGCCGAATCCGCGACGGTCGGGGTGGTCCACCCACGCGGCCACCGGCAACTGCTCAGCCAACTTGACCATCGCCCTCTCGCAGTCCTCTTTCGCCGCGTTGAGGCCGTCGATCGAGCCGAGGTGGACGAGGATCAGCTTTCGCATCGGGGTCTCGACCTCGCCCTTGGCAACGGCCTTGATGAACTCCCCGGCCTCCTTGAAAGCCTTCTTGCGCTCGGCGTCGGTCATGCCCGCGTGGTAGCCCTGCGCCCCTGCCACGATCGCCTGGAGTCTGTTTGCGATCATATTTCGGGACTTCAGGTAAATGGCCCGATTCCGTTGGAGGACCTGAAGCTCGCGGGAGAGGGAAGGCACGTCCGCCGTCGGTTGCAAAAGACCAGTCGCCTCCCTCTTCCGCGATCGGCGCGGCACAAGTCCGCTCGGTTCCAGGACAACCCTCGCCGCGCCGTTTCCCGACACGTCACGCTTCTGTTTCGCTGTCGCAGTCGCCATCGTTCGTTCCTTTGCAAAAAGTGGGGGGGCAACGGGTCTTTCGGTTACATGCCCGGGATCGCCCCCGGTTTCGGAAAGCAGTAGTTCTTTCGGTTACATATCTGGAATCGCTCGTCAAAAGGCGAGGCAACTCCGCAATCGGTTTCACAGGAGCGGTCGCCCCGCGTAGTTCAAAGAGTGCGAGCGGACAGCGGGTCCTTCGATTTCGCTAACATACTCGTCCTCCCGCACTCGGTAGGTGGCGTCGCGGACGGGGACAGCGTGCTCATCGGTTGCACAAGGCTACTCGTCCCGCGTCCGCTGGCAACCAGCCTTTCGGTTTCATCGGCGGAATCGCCTACGCCACTTTCTTTCCGACCGTCTCTTGCAGTTTGCGGTACATGGCCCGCAGTCGCTTCTCGGCGACGGCCTCCATTACCATCTTGTCTGCCGGCACGATCTTCTCCAGCCGCTCGCACAGCCGCGCGACGAGGTAGCAACCGTCCCCTACGGCCCGCTTCTCGACCGCGATAGGACCCAGTTCCTTCCCCAGGATCGTCCCGAGCGTCCGCCCGTCGATTCGGTAGGAGTACATCGACTCCATGACCTCCTGGTATGCCTTGGAGTCGCCTGTCACCACCTTCGCGGGGCCTCCGTACTCGCCAGCCTCCTTGCGCAGCCGCACGTTCGTCGTGTGCCGCACCTCGTAGACCATCTCCCGCACGGCGTCGCTGACCAGGGTGGCAACCACCGCCTCGAACTCCGGGTGCTTTCGGATGGCCCTCTCCGCGACCTCCGCGGCCTTCTGGATGTCGCTCGGGTGCTTGTCGGCCGCGCTCTCCGCGATGGAGAGCATCCACTTCGGGTAAACCTTCATCACGTCACTCCTTTGTGAAAAATGGATCGGCACGGACTGGCTCGGTTACAAAAACAGTTTCGCCGATCCTGGTAACGTTGGCACTATATGTCTCGGTTGCACACTTCCCGTCGCCAAAGTCAAAAGGGGGGCGGCACAATGCCTGACGGTTACAAACTCGTAGTCGCCGCCCTCACTCGCTCAAAAAGGCTGGCACTCCTGCACTCGGTTGCAATGCGGGGCTCGCCAGCCAAAAGGATCGGCACTGCTTGTTTCGTTTGCAAATGACCAATCGCCGATCCGCTCACTCAGTCTTTTCCTCCGCCGGCAGAACGTCCTCGACCGTCGCCGGTTCCTTCTTCTTCGCCGCATCCCGCTGCCGCCGCACGACTTCGGCTTTGCAGGCCAACTTCCACTCGGTTCCCTTGGCGTTCTTGGCGAACTCCAGCAGCGCGTCCTCGGGCACGTCCTTCAACGGCTGCCCCTCATACTTGCCTCCGGGGATCTTGGTGTCGGGACCGAACGCCAGCGGGAACTCGTTGAAGATGCTGGTGGCGCGATCCAGTGCCTCCCCGAACATCGCCACTCCCGTCTTCCGGTAGAAAGTCTTCGGCTTGCCATCCCACGTCGTTCCAGCGTACGGCTCGACAGAGGTGGCCAAGAACTCGCGAATCCACGACGGGGTCCACAGTTCGCGGCCGATGCCGATGTCCTTGCAGCAGCGCCGCAAGCAGTCCGACTTCGCGCCCTCGATCGCATCGGTTTTGTTCATTTGCCGATTCGTCGGGCTCCACCGGCAACCGCCCACTGCGCGAGAAATGAACTTGCCGCGCACCCAGAGTGAACCATCGTAGCAGCACTCGTTAGTCTGCGAGTCGTAGAACGGGTCGCGCTCCTGCCGGAGTCCCCACTGACCAGGCCCGAACGTCTCGTCCAGCCGCGCGCGCACAAGACCAGTCGGCATGAAGACAACGCCGTCTGGCCGCACCTCCACCTCCGTCTTCGGGTCCAGCGGCCTCGTCAGCGACTGCATCTCCGCGGCCGTGAGCCGCAGCGTCGAGAGCCCGTCCGTCGAGCCCGGGGCGAGGCCCGTCGGCTGCTGCGCGGGCGGCAGCATCGCCATCGCTTCGTGCTCTCCCTGGTCGTCCGTCACGATCAGCTCCGTCGTCTGCCTGGAAGGTGGGGCCTTGGGTTTCGCGCCTTGCTGTTGCTCTGTCATTATCCTTTTCCTTTCGAGTAAAAAAGATGAATCGTCTCGCTAAAACACGACGAGCCGCACGCCCTCCAGCGGTAGTGAACCAGGTACTTTCGTTTGCAGAACAAGGTCCGGCACCGTCCCTTCCGGGTTCAGGGCGAAGTACGGCTGTTCGTACTCCCGGCCGAGGTCAAAGTTGTAGTTGGCCAAGACTCTCCATGCGTCCGCCAGCGGTCCATAGTTATCGCTCAGCACGCGGCCGACGATTGAACACGGATGCACCGCATCGGGATCTTTCGTTCGCCATTCCGGATACGACTGCCCAAAGTACCGCACCACCACGGCGAACAGGTCGCGCTTCACGGCGAGCAGCGTCTCCCGGTCGTGCTGAACGTACTTATTGCCCTCCGGCCTCGTCAGCGGCAGTCGCGCCATGATCGGCTCGATCAGGTCCATCTGATCCTCGTGCGCTTTGCACTCTGCGGCTGTTTTGAACCGCGCTCCGTCTCTCGCAACGTACTCCTTGACCGTTTCCGTTAGCATCGTCACTTTCCCTTCGCAAAGTTACGGTATGGGCACAAGTCAGCCCAGCCGCAGAATCGCTTCGAGCACCACCAGTTCTCCGGGTTCGTCGGCGGGAACGACCCCGCCTGGATCGACCGCCACGCGGCCTCGACCGTGCGCAGGAACGCCACGTAGTCCGCCCGCGTCCGGTGCGTCGTCAGCACCTTGCGGCCTGTGCAGCCGCCCTTGCCGCCGCTCATCAGCACGTCCAGCCGTATCTCCGGCGCCTTGCCGCTCTCCCGGTGCTGGGCCAGCGCGTAGCCAGTGAGTTGGTGGGAGTAATCTGCGTCGGTCTGCGACGGCCCCCGCCCGCCCGTCGTCTTCCAGTCCGTCACCCGGCCGCTGGCCTCCACCAGGTCGATCACGCCGATGTAGTCCACCACTCCGGGGACGGGGATGGAGAATCGGTGCTCGACCTTGGCGGGGGTGTACTCCGGCTGCGCGACCACCGCGAAGAACTCGGAGACCGCCGCCGTGGTGTCCCGGGCCTTGGCCACGGTGACCGCCTCCCCGACTGCACGCTGCTCGTCGTCCGGCAGGAATCCGCCCGCCGCCAGGCGGTCGTCGAAAGCGGCCACTGCGGCGTCCACAACGTCGCCAGACGCGAGGTTCTCGCCAGAGGTAATCTTGCTGGTCATCGCCGTCTCCGCCCCGCTGTGAACGCCACCGCCGACCAGGAGGGCTATCCCGGGCGGCCGGATGATGCCGCGGATGTACCGGAACTCGAACTGCGCGCAGCATCGCTGGAACATGGACATTGCCGTGGCACTGAAGTGCGGCACGTCGCCCATCTCTACACCGCCTTCCCGGGGAGCGCAGGAACCGCACCGTCACACCACCTGATCTCCACTCCGTACGTGTCCGTCCTTCCAGCGAGGATTAGGAGACACTTCACGGCGTCCTCTTCCGTCGTAAACGGACCGTATCGGCCCACCCAATCCTCGTGACGACAGAACACCCAACGCTCGACTTTCACCTCGTCCATTTTCTTCTCCTCGTCTAATTACGGTTAATAGGTCACTCCCACCACGGCCGCGGGTCGATCCGCGCCCCCATCTCTACCGCCCGAGCCTCGAACACCTGGTGGGCCGCCGACAACACGGCATCCTCGTCCGGCACCGTTCCGCACACGACCGCCCGAACCTCCTCCTTGGAGGATGCCAGCGCCCGGCTGATCTGATAGATCGTGTGCCCCGCCCGGCGCAGGACGACTACCTGCTCGTCGAACGGCCGCCGTGTCAGCCCGTCCAGGTCGAGCAGCTCCTCTCCGAACGTCACCGCCTGCGCGTCCTTTGGCGGGGTCGGTACCCCAGGGTACCGGCACCAGACTGCCGGCACCGGCTCGCGGACGTGGACGCCCATCAGCCACCAACCCTCGTGCAGTCGAGCCGTGGGCATCGGGCGGGCGAGGAAGCCGGCGCGCCGAAGCGCGATCACGGCCCGCCTCCGCACCAGGTCGGGGCGCGACTGGCCGAACTCGACTATCGCCAGCACCGCGTCCCCGTCTTCCGGGAACACCATCGCCCAGCCGGGGCCGGATAGAACGCCCGGATGGTAGAGTCGGTCTGTGGCGAGCACGTAGACTTCCATCCCGCAGCCTCCGTTCAAGGCGACTTGAAACGAACTAGCTTTCTGAGGCAGACTACAGGAAACGTGGCATTCTTGCGTTCTCCTTTATCGTCGTGCCAAAAGCAGATAGCCACTCCATCCGTGATGGACTCGATCTCCATCAACGGACCACCTGATGCCAGCATGACAAGTTTGGATTCGTCTACCTTGATAAGATCCCGCGAACGGAAATCTCGTTGAATAAATTCAGCCACAATGTTTCTCCTGGTAGTGTCGGTACGAATCTGTCGGTAATTAGCGCGCAGACTTCCATCCCGCGACTTCGGTTTACGGCGACTTCTCTGCCTGCTTGCCATCGCCTATTTGTGTAGTCCATTCATCGTTCATGTCGCATACCTCTCTGGTGTCAACCGACATTTGTGATTCCCTCAGTTTCGGGATGAAATAGATACTGCCGAGTTCTTGGGTATTCGGCATGGCGAGAGCAACAACAGCAAGAACGACGACGACGACTATCCAGTTCCGAAGAACCCGTCCAATCCATCTATAAAACTCCACCAGCTCATCTCGCGCCGAAGCATTCGTGTTCTGATCATCTTGCGTGACGGCGATGCGCGCAAAAAAGTAAATGATCGTAAGTACGAACAGCCCCAGTGCCGCGAACGCCAGAAATACGCGACTGAATGTGCAAATCTGGTTGCACCGCGTCACCAGGTACACTTCCCATGCGGACATTGCTAGTCTCCTTTTCTGGACTTCTTGAAACGTATCGCCTCGGACTTCGTGTGTTTCCATCCCCGTCGCGCGATTCCGTCGATGATCCGGCTCGCGTCGCTGTAACTCAAATGGGGATCATGCCCGAAGCTGGTAAGTATCCGCGCCTGCTTCGGCGTACACTCCCCGACGGCGCGGCGGCGGAACACCTCGTCCACCAACTGCTTCGCCTCCGCGTGCGTCAGCCCCGCCGTCTTGATCCCGTGTCCGTCGAGCACCTTGAGTTGCTCCGCCGTTGGCGGCCTGTCGTGGACCCAGCCGGGCACCTCCGCGTCCGGCATGTCCAATAGCACGAACGGGTCGATGGTCTTGCGTTTCAGTTTGGCCTTGGCGATGATCTCCATCCGCTGACGGTGCCGCAACTGCTCCGACATCGCGGCGCACTCCATTAGGATCTTCAGCGAATCCGCGTCCTGCCCGGCCTTGGTCTGCTCGTGGCAACGGCGAGTGGCCTCCTCGACGACCACCGCGTCGTACCGGCCGCCAAGGGCCTCACATGTGTGAACGAGCTTGTGGCGGAGGGACGCCCCGACCAGGTCGATGATAAGTGCGTTTTGCTTGCCTTCCACGGGACATCGCGGGCCACCGCGCAAGGCGCGTCCCAAACATTGTGTGTAGAGAAGTCTGGATTTGGTCGGCCTGGCGAGCACGATGCAAGAGACATGCGGGGCATCGAAGCCTTCGGTCATACACATGACGTTCACGAGCCACTGAAACTCGCGCCGTATATATGACCGCACGATCTGGTCGCGCTCAATCGGATCTGTACTCCCGAAGACGCACGCCACGCCGCCCTTGCTGTAACGCGGGATGATAGCCGCCACCGCCTTCGCAGTCATGACTGTCGGGCAGTAGAAGATGGTCGCGCGGTCGCCCGCCATCTGCACCGCCGGTGCCACGATCTTGTGCAGGATCGACTCCTCCTGGATCACCCGGCCGATGTCCTCCGCGGACAAGTCGTTGCCGCTGGATCGCACCTCCGACCAGTCGAGCCCCTCGACCTCGACGAATTGCTGGAGGATCGGGCAGAGCCAGCCGTCCTTTATCGCGTCGAGGATGCTGTACTCTTCGACGGCGGCCTCGCATATTCTTCCGAGTGACACCTCATCAGTACGATCCACCGTCGCGGTCAGAAAAAGTGACTTGGCCGAGGAGAAGTAACCGATCACGTCGTTAAACGAATCAGCCACATAGTGGTGACCCTCGTCCCCGACTAATAACCCGAAGTAGTCGCGGTTCCATTGCTCGATTCTGTGCTGCTGGAACAGCGTCTGCACGCTCGCAACCACCACGCGTTCGTGGAACAGCCCGTCGTCCCCGACGCTGCGCGACTCCGCCTTCTCGACCGCGGGCGTCTCCCCAGTCGCCGCCTCGATGGCCTGGCACGCCTGCCAGATCAACTCACCACGGTGCGCCAGCCATAGCACCCGCTCGTCGCGGTTGTACTGGCCGCAGATCGCTGGCCAGTCGGCCACGAGGCGCGCGGCAACGACGGTCTTGCCCACGCCGGTGGGCATGGAGCAGAGTACGCTGTTGGCGTTGCGCATGGCTTCCTTAATCTGGACAAGACGACTCACCTGGTAGTTGCGCAGTTCAACCGGCATCAATTCTCTCCCATTTCCACAGACCTTGCCTGCCTTTCGCCGGGATCGGCTCCGGAAGAGGACACAGATCATTCGTCATAATAGCCCACCGACCTGGGGTAAAGTTTCCGCAAGCGCGCTCCATCGGTGACAAAGCGCCGACCTCTTCCACTGGCACGCAGTCAATGACGACGAGTGTGCATAGAACGGCACCGTAGACCAGTTCTCGCGGAAATCCGCCAGCGTGCAATCCCAAGTCCATCATCCATGCATCGCTACCTCTGACGTGGCGTTCCTTCTCGAACCATTCCACGACGGACTTGGGTGTCTTCGCCGCCGCGTAGATCGCCAAAGGCCCGCGGTAGGCCATGCGCCAGGAACGAGTCTCCCACCTTTTCGCTCCGATTGCCATGAGAGTGGCCCACGGCTGCCAGAGAGTTAGCGCCTTCATGGAGTCACTCCTGATTTTAGGTGTTGGTACCGCGGCTGCTCAACTTGCTCTTCATCCATCTTGCGTTCCTCACTTCGGCTCAACCTGGTGATGCATCGCGTACGCCGCCCGCCCGAACCACCCCACGCCGCCGCACGAGCACGACGCCGCCAGACCCTTGCGGTCCACGCACTCCGTACAGCAGGCGTGGAACTCTGCCGCTATCAGCAGTTTGCGCACCTCCAGCAGCAGCGGCACGATCTCCTCGGTGGCGAGGTACGCGCCCGGCCCGCTCGGCATGTTGCGGAACTCCGCCAGGTCGTGCGCGAGCTTCGTCGCCACGTCCTGGTACGTCGCCAACCGCAGCGAGTCCAATGCCACCTGCTCCAGGAAGTCCGGTATCCGCTGGCCGACGCCGTCCTTGGCATACTTTTTCTTCTCCTTCTGCGCCTTGAACGCGCGCTGCTTCTTGTTCGGCCTGCCGGCGCCCGGCTTCTTCGCCCTGCCCGTGTTCGTCACGTCCACCTCCACTACCTTGTCTCCCCGGACTTGTTCGACGACGCGTGGCTCAACCTTCTTGCCCGCCGCCTCTGCTGCCTTCTTCCTCTGTTCCAGGACGCGGGTCACCAGGGCCGACGAGCAGCCCACATGGTCCGCTATCTTCTCGTTCGTCGCCTTGGCCGCGGCCTCCGTGCCGAGCAGCAACTCCACCGCCGCGCGCTTCTCCTTGCCGGACAGCGGCAACCCATGCTTCGAGTTGGCCCCGCAGGCGTGCCAGATCGCGTCCTCCTTGGTGCCCTTGCGCACGTCGCACTTGACCGTCTCCTGGCCGATCTTCCGGTGGGCCTTCAGCCGGTAGCGGCCGTCCGCAAGCCAGTTGACCGCGCCGTCGTAGAACACGACCAGCGGAGGCATCTCATACTTCCGCAGCACTTCCGCGTAGTGGTCGATCACCTCCTGCTCATTCGACGCGCGGGGCAGCACCTCGTCTGACACGCACAAGTCGCCGATCTTCAACTTCATCATCCCCATGCCGGGTCCCTCCATCTAATTACGAATAATAGATCGTCATTCCTTCGCGCGACTGGCCGCCTGCGCGCACGCCAGCAGTTCCACCGCCGGGATGCCCAGCACCGCCGCGTAGTCCCCGAGCCGCTCCGTGGGCAGCATGCACGCGCCCGCCTCACGCGCGAGTTGGGTCATCAGGTGGATGCCGAGCCGCTCTGCTACCTCGCGCCGCGACATCCCGAGTTGCTCCCGTCGCTTGCGTATCAGCCTGCCGATGGCGCGGGCCAGCCGGAGCCGGGCCGCGCGCTCGGCAGTCACGTTCTTGACTCTCTTCACGTTTTTGCCTCCTCACGAGATGGCCGGTCGTCCGGCAGCAGAACACTTTCTTCCAACGTCCGCAACGCCAAGGCCAGATCGTCCGCGCTGGTCCTGAAGTCACGCATCCCACGGCAGAGCGACTTGGCCCGCTCGACGATCTTCGGGGTCTCACATTCGGGCACGCCCGGCTCGCTCTTGATGCTTCCGCACCGCGGGCACCACCAGACCTTCGGGTTCACCCCCTCGTTGACTCGCTGCATTGTGGCGTCACACGTCGGGCAACTCATGCTGGGTCTCCTGCTTCGTGCGCCTTGCGAAACCGTTCCTGCTCCCGCTTCTGGTACTCCCAGAGCGCGTCCATCACGGCCGGTTCCAAACAGATGGTGTTGCTTGGCCCGTAGCCGTTCTCCGTCGTCAGCACGACGTGGTAGCCGTCGAAGTCCGCGTACACGCTGTCGCCGAGGTAGGCTTTGCTCATGGCGTTGGCTCCACGTAGGTCTTGCGCACCACTGGCCGGACCATCGCGGTGGCGACGAATGGCTGCGACTCGCCATCTCTGCCCGACGGTATGGCCCACACCGTTCCGCAAGCCCCGTCGCGATCCCGTGTCCAGAAGTCACCGTCGATGCTCTCGAAGACATCGCCCTTCGACAGCGTTCGCAACTGCACGAGTCCAGAACCGCGCCACTCGGCATACTTGGCTGGATCGTTGCAGCGCTCCTTGTACTTGTTCTCGGTCATGGTCTGCACGCCTTTCTGACGTTCTTCTCCATCAGATTGGAGAGAACATAATCGTCGGGGTGGGTTCGGACAGTATCAAGCATCACCTGTACGGCCTCGGCGTGAGTGAGCACCGGGTTCTTGCTCCACGGGTAACACGTTGATGGATTACATGTTTCCAGAAGCGCGATGGCTTCACGTGCGGTCATGGCGTCAACTCCCCTGGGTGAATGATCCCTTGCCCCGTCCGGTGGACGTACTGCGCCCAGAACGGCGACGGCACCGGGTCCGGCAGGAACCGCCGGAACAGCACGGCCAACCGCGCCCAGTCGATCTCGTCCGGCGCCGTGGCCCACTTGCACCAGAGCACCTCGTCCAGCGGGAACGCATTGGTCCCAGCCGTCCCGTGGCAGACATGACACAACATCAAGAGGTTGGTCCGCTCGTCCGACCGGCCCCGCGATCCGCCGATGATGTGGTGCAGTTCCAACCGGATCGACTCGCCGTAGGCCGTCTGGTCTGCCGCAGACCGGCCGCACCGCTGGCACCGCGTCGACTCCTTGTGCATCGCGGCCAGCAGGTCCGGGTCTTTCACGATACCCGCCTTCCCGAAGTCGTCGGCGCGCGCCGGCAGCGAGTCCCTGTACTCCTTGAACGAGACGCCGCACCCGTCGACGTACTTCCGCATCCTCTCGCTCCTTTCGCAGGTTGGGCACTCCCCGCTTTTCATCTCACTCCGGCAGTCCGGGCAAAGGTCAGGCCCGCACGCCGGGCACACGGACAAGCCGACTTCGCTAGGGCGGCCGTAGCAGGTAGGACAGATTGATCGGGTGCTCATGGCTCAATACTCCCCAGCCGTGTCGGCTTCACGCTTGATACGACCGACCTGTGTTTTCGATATTCCAAAAGCCGCAGCAATCACACGGTGAGATCGCACGTCGGATCGAATTGCCAACCTGGTGGTAGGATAAATTTTGTAACTCGGATGCTCACTGCCATACAACGGGAATGACGTACGGTGGCGTTTTTTGGCTACGGCATCTTGCATGTTGTCTTTCTGAGTTCCCAAAAACAAATGCGACGGATTGCAACATCGAGGATTGTCACAGCGATGACAGGCCTGCATCCTTTCGGGAATTGGTCCATTGGCTATCTCGTATGCTGCGCGATGGGCTTTCACCAGTCTGTATCCATTCCAGATTTGTCCATAACCGTGTTCGTCGAGAGAACCCGTGAATAGCCAGCATTCTTCGTTGCCGCCGTGGCGCACTTTTGCCGCAAGGCGACTTGCGAGCGGCTGTTTTTTGTGTAAATAGATTCCCTTCGGCATTTCTGCCTCCAATTCAAAATTCACCGACATCCTCTGCACTGCCTGTGCAGCACGGCCCGCACATACCCGTACCGGCGCACCCGCCAGTCGTGCAGAGTGGTGTTCCGCAGACGACGCAATGGCCGTGCGTAAAGGATTTCGGTTCATCGGTCTCGTCGTCTTGCCGCTCGACTTGCGGCGGGTAGATGGTGCGTTTGCGTTTTCTGGTCATGGCTGGGTCTCCGTCTTGGCAAGGGCCTTTTCGAGAATCGCCATGTACTCTTGCTTCTCGGCAATCGTGCTCGTTGGTGGCATGGAAAAACTGCTGAGCCAATCGAGCACACGCGCGCACGCTTTCCGCAACTCCCGCACGGCATCCGCCAGTTCGGCGTTCTCCCTGCACCGTTCTGCCGATGGAAACTCTCCACGCAACAGATTGAATACCGTCTGCATTCCGTGCTGAAATGATTTGAGTCGCGTACCTTCTAGGCCACCGTGGAAGGTGGATAGACAACCCCGCTCGTAATCGTCCCAAGTTTTCGGGGCAGGCTCGCTAATCGCTTGGCATTGACTACGTTCAGTCATACGTACCTCCTTTTCCCCGGCGGCACTTCCCTGCACCGCCGGGCTATGTTGGACTCCCGCCTACACCTACGTCGTGCAGGCAGCGTCCTCGATAGCCTTGAAATCCACCAGGACCTTGCGCCCTTGGTGGAACGGATTGCTGAGCCTGACGCGCACGCCGTCGTGCTCGATTCGTTCGACAATCGCCTTGTGGCCGCTCACGTCGAGCACGGTGCCAGCGGCGATGATGGGCTGTTGGGCTTCCATGATGTCTCCTAATCCACGTAGAGAAAACTGTACACCGCCATCGCCGCACACACGGCGGCGAACAGCAACAGGGCGTGACGCACGAACCAGAGAATTGCGAAGCTCATGACTGTCCCCTCCTCATCCCGAGTAGCAGCAGTCCCGTGCAGACCATCCCGACGCCCAGCAAGACGCAAACGAACAACCCTTGGATGTTGTTCACATCGCTTCTCACGTGCGTGCTTGCGAACAGCAAGCATCCACCCGTGACCAGCACCAGCCACGGGTAGAGGTAGCCCACCCCAGTAGTGGACGCTTTAAGGACCTCTCGAATGGCATGGTCCCAAGACGCCTTCCGCTCCTCGAACGTCGGCCTCGCGTCCGACCGGGCGGCCATGTACTCCCGCAGCACCCGCTCGCCATCGTCCGGCTTCGCGTCCGGCTCCGTTAGCCGCGGCAAGGGTTTCTCGATCCTCTTGGCCGTCGTCAGTTTCGGTGCATTGCTCATTTCGTTCTCCCTTGAAAAAGTAGTTGAAAGGGGTCTTCCCCGGCATGACCCCAGGCTGAGCAGGTAACCCACCTGGGGGTTGACCGGGACCAAAAAACCGGCTGCCGGGGAAGAATCCCTGTTTACAAGCCCAGCCGACTAGGCTAGGATGGTTGCCAAGCGGGGAACCGCCCCGCAGACCAAAAGCTTCTGGGCGATGGTTAAGTTGCGTCGGTCCTTTTCCCAAAAGAACCGAGTAAGTAAATGAGCAGGTATTCACAGGTCTACCTGACGTGGCAGGCAACTGAAAGCCAGGCAACGAACGCAAGTTGTGCGTGTCACCCCGGCGTCCTGGTCCAACGGAATGGCCCCGTCTCTCGACGCGGCTCAACTCATAAGGGGTCCCGTTTTCCTTTAATGGGACTGCCTGCTGCCTAACTCTGCGCCCAAGAGCTAACGATTTTCGCACCAGAGGATGGCTGCTCATTAGCTATTCCGAGGGATGAGTGGGATTTTGTCCCATTATTATACCAGAATTAGATCAAAGGCCCCGCTCCTTGGGCCCGTTCGCTACAGCGGGGCTGACTGGAGAACTCCGGCGCCCGGGTTGGACGGGCCTGCGCCCCCGGTGCCAGCCGTTCCACCACGATCAGTTCTGCTGCTGCGCCCTCAGCCAGGCGAGGAATGCCGTCGTCTGGAGGATCGCGTGGTCCAGGGCCGCCGCGAGCGGGGCCGCGTCTCCGATGCCGCGCGGGACAAACATGCCCTTCGAGTGCTCGACGTACAGCCACCACGACGGTGCGACGTTGCACGTCTCCGACTCGACTCGCACACGCCCGTTCTCGCCCGCCAGCAGGTAGTGGGCCTTCGGCACCGGCGCGGGATTCGGTTCGATCTGCTTCCACTCAGCCATTGTCGTTCTCCTTATTCTCCAGCCACTCGTGCTCTGCCGCCAGCGCGTCCGCGCGCCGGCCGTACGGCCCCAGCCACACGTTCCAACCACTCGGCGATAGGTCCACCATCCAGCGGCATCGCCACGTCCTGGTCCATGCCGCGAGCCGAGACTCGTCACCCGCCAGCCGCAACATCCGGAACAGCCACCGCAGCGGCAGCGACTCCGGCACGATCCAGGAGGCCCGCCGCGTCGTGACATCCCCCAGGTCCAGCAACCCAGCCGCGGCCTCGTCCGCAAGGAACGAGACGCCCCCGGCCTCGTCAATTCTGACTGTTAGGCACCGCATGCGCCACCTCCATCGCAAAAGTCAGTCCTCGAACGTCACCAGTCGCACGCCCTCCATCGGGAGAGCGAGTTGCACGGGCGGTTGCTCCTTCACCGGCCCTATCAGGGCCGCGTTGTCCCGCAGCACCCGGCACATTCGCCGCTTGTGCGCGATCTGCACCAGCCGCGAGGCCCGCGCCGGCATCGCGGCAAGAAGTTCTCCGACGAGCACCATCTCGTTGGCGTACTCCAACTCCTTAGCTGGCATGAACGTCGTCACGGGCAGCGGGGATGTCGTGGCGAACGCCTTCTCGTATGGCGTGCCATCGGCCCACTTCAGCGGATGCGCCTTCGCGTAGTCCACGTGCCTGCACGTCCGTCGGAACCGCCACGCCGGGCATTGGCATGTGTGCGCGCCATCCTTGCACCGCACCTCGTACAGCGTCTCCGGCTTGCTCTTGCTGTTGAACTGGCCCACCACGGGGCCGTACTTGGCAGTCAGTTGCTCGGGCGTCATGGCGATGCCTCCCTGCCGGGATAGAACGCCCCGGCAACTAGGACCACAAACAGCACGATCCAGAGCGCGTCCATCACCGACCTCCGATCTTGAGCCGCTGCTGCTCCTGCCGGTAGTAGTCGGCGGTCAGTTTGCTCTCCGTGACCTTGCCGAGCGCCTTCTCCAACTGCGCGGTGATCTCCTTGCACCGCTTGCCCTTGACGCCGTTGACGGCCACGGTCACGCCCGCGTCCGTGTCCACCGTCACGATAACCTCGTCAGCCATTGTCGTTCTCCTTTGCGTTACGGTCTGCTATCGCCGGCAGACCAGTTTTATCTGCCCGTTGTCCAGCTTCCGCCGCTGGACCTGGAAGCCGGCCTGCTGCATCTTCCGCTGGCTCACCTGCGCCGCGTACTCCTGCCGCAGCTTCGGCAACCCGGCCCCGAGCACCTTCTCGATGCCCTTGCCGCCCTGCCAATTGTCATACACCAACGTGTACTTTCCGGGTTGGCCTGAGATCGCATAGACTCCGATGGAATATGTCGCACCGGGGATCTTGATCACGCCGGCGTCAGCCTTGCCGTATCGCTCCGGCGCGATACCGTGCTTGAATGCGGCGTCGGCCCGGCTGAAGTCATTGTACCAGGAGCCGAACCACACCCATTTGGTCGCCTCCCGGTCGTACTCCAGGCCGAGCGCCTTACACGCCTTCGCCAAGTCGTCCAGCGACTTTATCTCGACATCCACGACCGCGACATGGCTCACTTGTCACCTCCTATTCTCGTTGTGTGTTACCGTCACCTCCACCCGCTGCCGCTCCACCGGCGATGATGACCGCTCCGCGAATGCGCTTAGCGTCACCGAACAGCCGCCGCACGCCAGGGCCAGCAGCACCAACAGCATCCGTGCCATGACAAGTCCTCCTCGTTAATCGTCCTCGAAAACCACCAGCCGCGCCGGCTCCTGGAGCAGCGTGTCCAGCCCGGCCGCGATCTGATCGAACTCCTGCTTGGCCTGCGCCCGGAAGCCCTCATTGTACCGCAGGTCATCGAGCGAAGTGCCGTCCATCACGGCCTTCGCCTTCTCGGCCAGCTTCGCCAGTTCGGAGTCGTTCAGCACGTTGCGCTTGGAGAACAGGTCCAGGAACTCGCCAAACTGCACGTAGGTCGCTGCGGTGACCACGTTCCGCTGACCATTGGCCTTCACCCCGAGCCCGTTGACGAGCCGGTCGACCAGGCCGCCCATGCTCTCCCGCATGGCCGACGCGACCTCCTGCTCGACCCCAGACCAGAACGCGCGGGCCTTGCTCTCCTCCGCAGAGTGCACCGCCGCGCCGACCTTCTCCGCGCCCGGCGTGCCCCAGTCCACCAGTCGCCACTCGACCCAGAACGAGGACCGCACCCGCTCGACGGTCGGGTAGTCCGCCTCCCGGTAGTGCGAGTTGAGCCGCAGGGCCGCGTTCGCCTTGCACGCCTCGTACTCCGCAGCGAAGGCGTCGGCCGCCTCCTGGTACGCCTTCTCAGCCTCGGCCAGCCGGGAGTAGACCTCCGGCAGTAGGTTCGTCGGCACGAAGTAGGCCCCGCGCAGGATGCTGTGGACGCCGTGCAGCTCACAGTCCTTCCGCTCCGTGGCCCATAGCGAGCGGGCTTCGATCCACCTCCGGGTGTCCGCCGCGATCTGCACCGCCCGGTCGTACGCCTCGCTGTGCATGATCTGTTTGCTCACGCCGAACAGCACGCGGTCGACGCCGTCCGCCAGGGCCGACTTCTCGCCGCGCCGGTTCAGGCCGACGCGGTGGAACGTCAGGCTCAACAGAACGCAGTCCTTCTGCAACGCGCTCATGATCGTTCTCCTTGCTGGAGTTCTTCGATTGCGGCTTCGAGTTTCTCGACGCGGGCCTGTAGTTCGTCGAAGTCGTCTCGACTCACAAGGTCCGCCTGTTCGATTGCTTCAAGTGCAACCTCTTCGGCAACCTCTTTCACTTCGTCTTCGATGTCCAAATTCGCCATTGTCGTTCTCTTGAGTAGATTCGCCTACCGCGGTTCGCGGTCGGCAAGCGGAGCAGTCAGGATTTGCACCTGAGTTGTCGTGCGATTACTCTTGAGAGCTATCTCGTTTTGAGTGCTTTCCTCAAGGGCCGTGTTCGTGCCACCTGGCCAGGTGTCGTGGTTCTCGCCACGCCGCCGCTCCAAACGGGGCGGCCAGCGACAAGCCAGCCGCCCCAAACACACCGGCAGAGTCTACACTAGTCCATCGTCACCGCGCGCTCGCCGTTCACCGCCGGAGCGTCCAACTCGCAGAACCGGTACGGCCCCGGGTGGTTGGCCGCAATGTAGTTGCCGTCAGCGTTGTGGCGCAGCGCATCCACTCGCTTCCGATCTGCCTGGTAGACGGGAATCACGTACTTCGCCGACTCCGCGGTTGTGACTCGCAAGTCTGCCGCCAACTCGCAACAGGTCCGAATCTCGGCCGGCGTCCAACCGATGTCATTCACAGGCGCCATTTGCTTCTTCGTCAACGCGCACTTGCTGCGATAATAGGACCACACCGCCTCTCGCTCAGTCAAGTCGGGAAAATCAAACATCCAGATCCCATAATTAAACCGCCGGCGCAGAGCCATCGGCAAGTTGTCAACCTCATTGCACGTCATTATCCAAAGCGACTCACCGTCCGTGACGCTAGTTTCCACCTTGAGGGCCGCGGTAACATTGCGCTCGCTCTCTCCAACGTAGGACGCCTTCATCGAGTTGGTGTCCAGGGCCACGGTGAGCACTCCGAACGTTCTTCCGGCCGTCTGCGCCACGTACGATTTTCCCACTCCCGGAGGCCCGACGAAAATCATGCCGCGGACGTTGGTATTCGTCATATGGGTCAACATCTTCTGGAGAATGCCCGACGATACTCCGGAGTCGTGTGACTCGCCGCTGGACCCGGCGAACATCTTCTCGCCCTCGTCTACCCAAAAAATACCGCGAGGCGGCCGGAGACCATCCCAAACACGGCGCAGAAATCCAGTCACATTGGCAGCCCCTTTTACATCATCAAAGGTCTGCGACCCCCGCCACACCGAGAGCCCCGGCGTCAGTTCGATCTGCCGCCGCTTGCTCTCCCACAGGTAGTCCAGGTCGATCCCCTCGGGGCGCAGCGACATCGCAGTCGCCTGCTCCGCCTCGAACGCTGCCAGGCCGCGCACGGCCGACACCGCCCGCTGCACCACCTCCGGCGTCGCCGCCTTGCGGGGGCGCTTGCCGGACCCGCCGCACTTGTCGCACGGCGCGCCCATCATCCGGCCCGTGCCGCGGCACTCCGGGCACACGCCCTGCGATTCGTCGAGCTTGCTGACGATCCCCGCCAGCTCCTCCGGCCCAGGAAGCGCCTCGTCGAGCACCACCACGTCGCCTTTGAGGCTGGCCGGCAGCTTGATGCTGGGGGCCAGCATTACCAACATTCGCCGCGACGCCTTGAACGGGTCGCGCAGGTTCCAGATCGCCTGGACGACCATCGGGTTGTAGCCGGCGCCCTCCAGGAACTCGTGTGCGGCGTGGAGGAACATCACGGTCTTCGCCGGCACGAGTTGCGCCGCGACCAGCATCGCCACGGGCTGGCCAGCCGTCGGTGACTCGCCTCCCTCCATCTTCGCCGCGACGGGCTTACCCGCCTCGGTCACCGCCGTGCATCCGCGCACCAGGTCCCACTGCACCACGCACGCTCCGCCGTTGAGCGACTCGGCCAGCGCCTTGACGGTCGCGGCCGGGTCCGGGGTCTGCACCGCGACCAAGGGCACCGCGGCCCGCCAGGCGGCTTTGAAACTCTCGATCAGGTCCATAGCCATGTTCGTTCTCCGATCTAATTACGGTTAATAGGTCACCCGTCCGTGTACTCCGGGTCGGCGTCCCACTTCTCGCGCCGGCCCTCCAGGTCGAGCCGCTGCCAGCGCCGGATCACCCGGCGCCGGACCACCGCGCACGCAACGACGCCCCAGTGCCGCGGGCCGTCCGCCCAGAGCCGCACCGTCCGCTCCAGGCCGTCGCGATCCTGCACCCGCACCACGCTGTAGTGGCCGTGGCAGATCACGCCGGTCACGCGGCCGACGACGCGCCTCGCGCCGGCGGACTCGCTGACGATCTCCAGGCGCACCACGTCGCCCGGCCGCACCGCGGTCTGGTAGCACTCCAGGGGTGCCACTCCCATCGACCGCAGCGCGGCGTTGCGCACCTGCCGGCTCGTCAGGAATTGACGGCTGCACATTCCTCCTCCTCCTTGAATGTCACGATCCGTTTGTCCGCCGCCACCGCAGCCGCGACGCCGGATGCCGCGAACGCCTTGCCTTCCTTGATCGCGGCCTTGCCGGTGCCGCAGTCGTGCAGGACCAGCATCGCCGCGTCGACGCGGACCACGTACCCGTACCAGCGCTCGCGCGACGGGCGACCGCGCCCGGAATAGTAGTCGCCGCCGAACTCCACCGCGTCTCCGACCTCCAGACTCGGCACGATATAGTAGCAGTCGCCCTTGGCCTTCGGCGCGAACGACCGATCCAACCCACCGGGGGCGGACGGGTTGACCCCGATCACCGCCATCCAATTCTTTCCGCGCGAGTGCGACTCCCAGCAGGGCACTCGCGTGAGCGCGCCATCCTCGATCCGGAAGTCCCGGTCGCCGTCCCGCAGACCGAGCGCCTCGCGGCGCGCAGCCTCCGCCGCGGCCTTGGCCTCCGCCTCGACCTTGTCCGCCGCGGCCTTCTCCTCGCGCGCCTTGGTTTCGGCCGCCTTGCGCGCCGCGTTGGCCTCGGCGATCTCCGCGAGCCACGCTTGCGCCTCGGGAGATTCCTTCACGTCGGTCGCGGCGTACTGAGGCCAGTCGGCCACGATTGTGCCGTAGTTGTCCCGCGTCTTCTTCTCGCGGAGCACGGCCAGCGTCTCCTCTCTCTTCGCCGCGCGGAACGCCGCCTCTCGGGTTGCCGCCTCGGCCAGCCGCCGGGCGTGGTCGTCCAGCAGTTGTCGCACGTTCGGGATCGCGTCCCACTCGGTCGGGTCGATCCCGCCACCCTGATCCAGGATCGCTCTAGTCGTGTCCAGCGCGCAGTTCTCGCTCCCGAGTTTCCCGGCCGCGACGACCTCGGCGTACTCCGCCGTGTCGCGCTCCACCTCGACCGTCTGGCACTGCTTGCCGTCACCGCCGGCCAGCAGACTTGCTTTGCGCCCCATCTCGCTCAACTTGTAGTTGATCAGCACTCGCATCAGATTCTCCTTTTTTGCCGCCCTGCGCCACCAAGGGCCAGCCATCTCGTTTCGCCGTGGCCGCGAATCAGTAACGGTTCAGCACCCGCCGTCGGGCCGCGTGGCCATGCGGCGGCGGTAGCTGAGTCGTCTACCCTCCCAGTCCGGCCAGTCGTGTCTGGGCTTTGGCGATCTGCGCCGCCAGCTTCTCCTTGCGGATGGTGACCTTCGCGGCCTTCTTCGTCGCGCGAGCCAGGACGCGGGCTGCCTTGTCCTCGGCCCGCTTGACCAGCGCACCGGATTTGCCGGCAGACCGGCCTGCCGCGCCGACGCTGCGGATCACGCGGTCCAGCAGCTTCACCGCGGTTGAGTCGGCTCCTGAAAGTTCGACCAGTTCGTGCCGCAGCCCGCCGCGCAGAGACGACACCATCTGCCGGTACGCCATCGGCAATCGCTCGGCGTCGAACGGCCATTTCGGCTCCACAGGCCCTGAGGCCTGCTCGAACTGCTGGGCGGCGTCCGCCTCAACCGACTCCAGGACCGCCGCCACACTCGCCTTGTTCTTTCGCGCCATCGTACGTTCTCCTCAAATTTCGCGGCCGTCAGCCGGCGGGAAATCCGCCGTTGCCCGTCCCGCACCACACGGAGGTGGCCGCACGCGGGACACGCCGGGCCTTGTCCCGGCGACAATCACTTCTGCTTCAGGTTCTTCAGCATTTCGGCCTTGCTCAGTCTTCGCGTGATCGCCCTCGCCCATCCACACGCCCGGCAAAACCAGTAGGAGATGCCAGGCATTCCGTTTTCCACATCCTTGCCGTCCATTCGGATGAGCGGCCCAGCGCAATGGTGGCACTTCATCGGTCACGCTCCCTTCCTTGGGCACGTCCGGCAGTCGCTCTCGCTGCCGCTCTCCCAGCACCGCTTGTCGCCGCACGGGGGCGGCAGGATTTTGATCTGTTTGTTCGGATTCATCGTTCGTTCTCCTTAAGGGTCTCCCGCCGGGGGCCGTTGTGGCGGTCTCCCGCCGGGTAGGGGTCAATCCTCATCGTGCAGCAGATAATCAATTCCGCCGCCGGGCTCCTCACCCCGCGCACGGGAATCGACGACAAAATCTCCGGTGTGTAACGCACCACCGGGCATGGTCGCCCAGCGGCGTGCATCGCTTTGGATCATCTCCCACCGGGAGAGGGCGCGTCCGTGGATCTCGTGTCCACGGACCCACTCACCGAATCGCCCGGGCCACCGGGACAGGCGACCGGCCAACCAAATCCAAAATCTGTACATGTTCATTGTTCGTTCTCCTTTTTGTGGCCTGGTTGTGAAAAAAACCGCGCCAAAGTCCAGAGGCCGTCACCGCGACGGCACCTGGACTCAGGCGCGGGATATGGTCGGGCCTCTCAGCGGCCCCTAGCATTCGCCTCGCCACCGGTCGTCTCCAGCTCGCTCGCACCCGCGATCCGCGATCTCGTGCTCGCTCGCACCGGCACGGCAGGGCTCAGCCTCCCTACCCTGAGTCTGCGCTGGTGGATCGTCCGGGCTATCGTCCGGTCAATCCGCGCCTACGGCCTGGGTCATCTTGCTGCCGGGGCGCGACCGCGTCTCGCGGCCGATGGTCCCCCGTCCCGCAGCGACCCTCCAGAACCCCCACGCGGACCTGCCTGCTCGCCTCGGAATCTGTGGGTGCCCGCCCGCCGCTCGCAACCCCGTCTCGGGGCGACCGCACGGCTGGCGATCGGCTCTCGCTCCCGTGTGGGAAGCCTGTGGAGGGCAGCCCGCGGACCCGGCACGTTGCCGGCCCCGCCCGTTGACCGCCGCCCGCACAGATATACTGAGAGCCTCATGGCACCGCTCGACTCCGGGCTCGCTGGGGCTCGGCGGGCCATCTGCGCCCGCGTCCCCGGCTGCTCCCGCGTCCAGCCCTGGTGTACCGGCCGGGTACTCGCTCTCGGGCGCGGGGCTTGGTGTCGCCCTCTGCCCGCCACCGGCCTGGCCTGATCGAGTTGTTTCGTCTCTCACCATGCCCTTATTATATCGGCGGTATACATTAAGTCTACACTTTAATGTCAGTCGCGATTGCTAAAATAGACGTAACTCTATATGCTGCAAAGGGATAGAAGTTGAAAAGAATCTCGGAAATTCCGAAAAACTGCCGGAATCCGAGGGGCCGGAAACGCCTATTTTGCTCCCCGGAGCAACTCGACCGGCCGGACCCCGAGCGCCGCCGCGATCCGCTCCAGCGTCCCCAGGCCGATCTGCCCGCGGCCACGCTCGACCTCGCAGAGCCAGACGTTGCTGATGGGTAGTGGTACAGTTTGCTCGAAAAAGACGGGGAGTAAAGGGAAAACTGCGGAACGGCCACTAGACTAGGGGGGCAGTCTGCTCTTCTGTGGTGCGACTCTGCCTAAACCAATTGGTCTTGCGTAACGGTTTTCTGAATGGCCTTGAGATAATCAGTTAGATCGTCAACGCATCTTCGGACATTGGCATCCTTTTCAAGTCCACTCGTATGCTGCGAGATTCTGTGAAGTGTATTCCGGGGAGCGGCTAGCATGTCCGTGACTCTTCGATTGACAGTTTTCACCCATTCCTGGGCCTGCTTTCTGCCGTTTCCCTCCGGTGCCGAATCGAGTAATTCTTGAATCATATTTCGCCAAGCTTCGCTGCGTGTAGATTTTTCCCCCACTCTCCGGGACGGGGGCGGCTGGGTGCTGAGTCGTTTTGACCAAAATGGTTGAAAACAAACTCCGGCCAGCATTGCCAGCGACAGAACAATGGTGGACCACAAAACGATCTCAGGTATGTGCGCCATAAAGGTTATGAATCCCGAGAAAACGCCTTGCTGCCAATTTGTTTGCGTTTTGCTCTTTTTCCCTTGCAGGCCCTTCAAACTGTACCACTACCTGCTGATGCCGGCCGCCTTCGCCGCCGCGCGCTGGGTGATCCCCCGCGACAGCCGCACCGCCCGTATCCGCCGCCCGACCGCCACCGCCAGCCGGCTCACGCTCATGCCCGCGCCCTCATCCTATTATGGTAATTAGATCACCGCCGCGCCCCGAGGTCCGCGACCAGCCGCCAGCCCGTCACGGCGGACAGGTCCCACAGGCAGCCGCTCGCGCAGTCCCACGCCGAGTACCAAATCGGCAGCCGGCACGACACCGGCAACATTCTGCGATCGTACGGGTGCTGCCACGTGTCGATCTCGACGCCGACCCAACGCTCCCGCACGCGGCCCCAGTCCACGGCTCGGATGATGTCGCCAACCCCGGGGATCACGACGGCGCGCGACTCGTCCCGATAGTCCCGGACGAACCGCTCGATCCGCTTCACCGTCCCCAGCCGCAGCAGCCGCGACTCGTCCACGTCGACCGCCAGCACGTACCGGTGCAGCCGGAAGTTGTTGGTGCAAGACCACTCCAGCCACGCCGTGCCGCAACCGTACCAGAGCCCCCACGGCTTGCCGACCGGCATTTGCCCCGTTGGAAACTTGCGCCCGCGCACCAACCGCGGCTCCCGGCTGTTGACCAACCGGTCCCCGCCGCGCCACCGCCTTACGAACCGCTCACACGCCGCCTTGTATCTCACGTCTTCGCCCTCGCCAGCCCCGCCTCCACATCCACGAACTCCCTCAGCAGCTCCCACACGTCCCTCGGCTCCTCCACCAGCCCCTCCCACCACTCGCGCCCCCGCGCCGCAAGGCTCCTCCTGGCCGCGCCCAGCGCCACCACCAGCCCCTCGTCCCGCCTCCCGTCCGCCAGCAGCCCGTCTATCGCCTTGTCCGCCACTGCCACATAGGCGTCCCTCACCTGCTCCCACGGCGCTCGTACTCTCACCGGCAGCGGCGCCCTCACCAACGTCCTCACCCGGCCCGTCTTCCCGAGCCACGGCTTCTTCCACGGGTGTCCCGGTCTCTGCATCGTCCGTCCTCCTGTTGGCCTCCATTATACCACGGGTGAAACGGCCGGGGACGCCGGACCGTAGGGTTGGGGTTGCTGGCTCTCCAGGAAGGCCCGTAATTGGCGTCCCGGCTCAGATAGACCGACCCCATGCAACTGACCGGGTGTTTCCACTTTCCGGCCTTGATTCGGCACCCACTCGTGCCAAAGACTCGCCTCCCCGCCGCCTGTTCGTCGGTACACCGTCGCGGTCGGATCGTCGGCGTTGCCTTTGTGGACTCCCCTTTGCCCGCAGGCCCGGCCAGAATGTCCGATAGGCCGCTGTGTCTGCCAGTCAGTTGGCTGTCGTCTGTTTATCCGTCCCCTGGTCCAGCCGGCCAGTCAAGGCCGGGGTGATCTTGGCGTTCCGCCGAATTTTCGGTAGATTGCCGCCCAGACTTCGCGCCTCGGGACAAACACGCACTCGCTGTGATAGCCGCCGTTTGGTCCGGGCGTGTGCTGGGATCTTGTTTTGTAGAGCTGCTTCCATTTCTGCCATTCTTCTCGGAACACCGCACAGAGCATGGCGAAAGGCAAGAGGCAGAATCGGCCGGTGTCCTTCCAATACCAGAGGATGTAGTCCGTTCTCTTGCACTCATCGCGCGTCCAGCCGGTTTTGCTGCTTTCGACGACGCTAAACGTTTCTAGAGCCAAGTCGTCAGCGGCGCGTGATTTTGGTTTCGCAGCATAATCCTCTTCCCTCACCTTCACATCCACGGACAGCGGACTTCCGCGGACGTGATCGACCCACCAATCCGTCCCATGCTTGTCTTCGTTCTGGTTGGCGCGCCGACACTGCGTGGCACCGGGGATGTTCGCCAACAAAATCTCGCCGATATTGCTAGATGCCGCTGTTCCGCAACTCATGGCGAGTCGATCGTCGAATCCGTAGCTGATCGGTTCACTCACAGCACGTCCATCCTTCCCTCTTCGCCCGCGAGAACATTTCCAGCCGCGGCGCAGGGCTGCACGACTCGGCCATCGCGTAGAAATCCTCCGGCTTGCTGCTATGCCCAAGCGGCCCGCGCGGCGCGGCGAACCAGGTGCCAACGTCTTTGCGCAGCAAGAGCAGCGATCCCTTCACGCCGAATAGAACGTGCTCGGTCTGCCCGCGGAAGTAATTGCCCATGCCGAAGTGCGGCTTGCACCAAGTCACGAGGGTGATGTAGCGAAATCCCCAAGCGTCCAGCAGGCCGAAGCCCTTCGGCAGGGATCGGTTCGTGATCCAGAGGTACAGGTGGCAATCCTTGTCGGCCAACTCTCCGACCGGCAGATTCGCCAACTGCTCCAACGGCATTGTGGCGTAGGTGGGGCGAGCGCGGCCCAACTGGTCACAATCACCCTCGTCACCCCAGTCCCAAGGCGGGTCGAGCACGATGGTCTGGAAGGCGGCATTGGCGGCCAGCAGTTGCGGGATCGTGTCCAACCCTGCCACGCGGATGATGTCGGTCTGCCGTTTGGCTTCGCGCTTCTCCTCCTTGGCCTGCCGCATCACGTCCGTCATGGTTTGCTGACCGTCGCGGATCGCTTCCAAGGCTGGCGTGTCGAGTTTGGCAGCAGCGGCCAGGTAGGTCCGGTTGGTCCCGGCAACGTCGGCAAGGACGGAATCGGTGCGGTGCTCAATAGCTTCGTCAATTTGTTGACTAACCTGTTGTGGCCTTCCTCTGCCGGCCTTTTTTCCGCCTTCAGTTTGCCGTTCCTTGGCTTCTTCCTTGACCTTCTCAACTTCCGCGGCGAACTCGGCATTCATCCGCCGTTGCAGCTCGAAACATGCCGCCCGCTGGCTGGAATCCAGGTGCCGTCGGTGGAAGTTCTCAGACCAGACGTAGCGCAGGGCAGACGCCCGGTCCCCGGTGAAATCGCGCGTTTGAAGCGGCACGTCGGCCATTTCGCAAGCTCGCGCCCGGTTGCGCCCGTCGAGCACTTTGCCTTCGTACAGCCACACCGGATCATGCAGCCCGTTGGCCTTGATGTCGTCGGCCAGCGCCTGCAACTCGTCACCTTCCAGCAGCGGGAAGATCGACGCTATCGGGTGGAACTCCATGTTCGCCATCCTCCTTCCGGGTGGGGAAACGAAAGCGGCCGGGCCGGGACTTTTTTTGGAAAATCCCGACTCGGCCGCTTGTGGTCGGTCCGATCTGTGGTACAATAGGTGGCAGAGGGTCGGGTGTAGCAGCCCATGCAACTCTCTCTTGATCTACGCGGCCTTGGGGATCTCCACTTCAAGGCCGCTTGTTTTTTGGCTTCACGTCTCCACCGCTTCGCTCTCGCCTGCGGCCCCGTCCGGGCCGCTCCCCCAGTATATCCGATCTTGGCTGCCCTGCAAACGCCAGCCTCTCGGATTCCCGTCCCGTCTATTATCCGTAATTAAGTGGCCGCTCTTCACAGAGGCGCGTCGGGACAAGCCTCACCAAGTTCGCCGGACTGAGTTCCACCGGACGGCATTCAGTTACTACCGTCACGGGGTCGCCTTTTCTGGGCATTCCAAGTATACCGTACGGTTTGTATTCGCAGTGTTCGAGGATGTGCGACTCGGTGTTGTACCGCAACAGGGACTTCACTGGTTTGTCGGTGTCGATGTACCGTGTGGTATCCGGCATACTCTCGGCGGTCACTCGCCACCTTTCTCTGTCCCCGTTCGGCAATTCCACGATCACGTGGTAAGAGATGTAGTCGTATTCGATCACTCGTCTATACTCGGTCGGCGTCGATTCGCGTATCTTTTGTTTGGCGTACATCTTCATCGGTCGGGCGAACAGTCGGCCGGCCATCGCGAAAGGCAACGCAAGGGCAGCAACGACACTGGCGAAAAACGCTCGGCGCTTCATCTCGTCTCTCCTTGTGACAGTGATTGAACTCGTCTCTTCAGCACGCCGGGCGGGAACACTCGCAACTGCCGCCGCTCCGCCACCCGGGCCGCGTTGTCCGTTCCCTCGTCCACGTACGGGCAGCCGTCGCGCAGGGCCAGCCGGATCACGATCCACGTGTCGAGGTTGTAGCAGAGCATGTGCGTCACCGGCTCACTCGTCAGCGCGTCCTGCACCTGGCTCGGCATGCTGGACGGCTCCACGTCCCACGTCTCCAGCTCGCCGTCGCCCACCTCGACGAGCGCCGTGGCGTTCTCCCAGTCGTACTCTACCACGCGGCGGTATGGGGCCATCTCGCGGGCATCCTGATTCTCGTCAACGACCGCCAAGTCACCCCGCGTGATCAGCCAGTCGTTGTCAGCCATCACCATCCTCGATTCAAAGCCTCGCGGGGCAAAGGACGCCGACCACTGGTGCGATCCCAGTGCGGCGAGGAAATCCCCGCGAGGCTGTTTTGCGGGTGAGCGCCCCGACGAGCAAGGTGACGGGGAAGAGTTACGGCCCTTGTCGGCTGCTATCTCACTTAACACTCACCCTAGTTGCCGGACCAAGAATTGCACTTGGGTCTCGTGGTTATGAGCCGCGCGTGGTACTTCTCCACCATCCGGCTGTTTGCAGCCGCCGCTGGCGGTGACGCGGCTGCGATGTCCGTTCACGATCTCCCGCCTATGAGGTGATGGCCATATAGTCATCACACCGGCGACGCAAGGCACTGCGCAACTCCTTGACACTTCGCCAGCATCAGGCACCGGTAACGGTCGTGCGCTCGGACGCGCGTCCATCGGTAAAGTGTTTTTCGTCATGGGGCACTAATAAATTCGGCAGCCAAGAACTCAACAATCCTGCCATCCGATAGCGGCGGCCCCGTGTCCTTCTCGGCAGCGCGCATCTTCGCGGCTGCCAAGTCGAACACCTCGCGCTGCTCCCTAGTGACTCGTATCGGGTGTCCCATCTCCGGGTGCTCGTCCGCGCCGCTGCTGAATGGGTCGAGCAGCGGCTTCGGCGCCAACAGGGCCAGGTCCGCCGCGTCCCACCCGAGGTCCTCTAGGTCGACGCCGGTCTGGTGCAGCGAGTCGAGCAGCTCCCACAAGTCGTCGCGCGCCCAGGAACTTGTCTCACAACTTCTGTTCAAAACGATCGCAAGCCGACACGCCTCCTCCTGCGTCACGTCCACGCGGACGATCTCGCACGCCTCCCACTTCAGCGCGCGCATGGACTCCAGTCGGCCGTTCCCGCCGATCACCTCCGATGTCTCCTTGCGGACGACGAGCGGCTCGACCTGCCCGTGCTCTTTTAGGCTGGCCTTGATCGTGCGCAGGTTCTTCGCACCGTGCTGGCGGGCGACAGGCCACGGCTTCAGCGAGTCCAGCGGCACCGTCTCTATCTTCAGCTTGTCGGTCAAGGCTCGCGGCAACTATCGTCTCCTCCCGAAAATCCTCACTCCACAATCCATTGACGGGCGATTTCGCAAAGAGCAATAAACACCCCGTCTTTATCTCGCTCTCTTTGTCCTAAGTCGGCGTATGGCACGAGGTCGGGATGAATCTTGTTTTCTCGGCTATAATCAGGTCCGTACATCCATCCCATCGCAAAATACGCCTGCATCCAACTTCCGTGTAGTTCTTCTGGTGAGCGCGACCGTTGTTCACCACATTGCCGTTCTATCACGTTACGAAATTGCGCTTTGAACGGCTCCTCTCGCTTGTCCCACTGGACGGGGACTATTGGAGCGTTCGCCGCTTCTGCCGCAAGCCGCGCCGCGTCGTAAACAAACTTCGCTCGACGCTCTACAATGTCGCTCATCGTCTCCTCCCGAAGATCCTCACACGGCCGCTTCTTCCACTCACGCCTTCGTTCGGTGCTTCTGCTGGTTGCTCGACCGCTGGCGTCCGCGTTCCATCTTCGTGGATGTCGTAAAGAATACTTCCGTGGCGCGCACATAACATTTGGCAGGTGCCAACACTCCATTCCTGTCTCAATGCTTTGGCAATGGCAGGGCCATCCACAATGGCAGACAACCTCCGGTCTTCCTCCGGGGTAAGACCGCCCTTCGCCAATCGTGCAGCCGCTTGGTCAATTGTTAATCCATCGTCTGCGTAGATGGGCACTAACTTGCATCCGCCTTCACCGCAGCGCCGCTCCCATCGGAGAATCTTCGGCGGCTCCTTGGCGGCGGGCGCAACAACCATTTCAGCGGCCGGTTCATCCGCCTGCGGTGTCACGGGAAACTCGACCTCCATCGGCACCACGTTGTCCCACGGCCCCGAGGCCATCGGGCGCACGCTGTCCCACGGGCCGGCGAAGGCGAGCAGGATCAAAAGGGCAATATCGCTCATGGCTTGGGCTCCTTGGCCAATTCCTCCCGCAACTTCTTCAGCAGCACTTCCGCCGAATCAGCAACTCCGGCGGCGTCGTGCAGGAACATCGGCCGGACGTTGCGCAGGTCCGGGATGCGGGTCAACAGATAGTCGATTGCTTCGATTGGGGTCATGTTATCCTCCGCTTAGGGTTGCGATCCGCTGGGGAATCTCGTATAATGAACGAGCCGCGAGGCGATGGTGCGTCCCGCGGCTCTGACCACAAGTTCCTTTGGTAAGAAAGGGCATCTCATGGCTACCAGCAAGTCTATCCGCCGAAGTCCAAGTTTCCAAGACCTGTCTGGCCAACGGTTCGGAAAACTCATCGCCGTCCGGTGCGTCTCGACTATCGGAGAAAAGCCGAGGTGGCTCTGCCGATGTGACTGCGGCGGGGAAAACACGATCCTCGCCGATTCTCTTCGTTCCGGTCGGACCAAGAGTTGCGGGTGCATCCGCGGATTCGCTATCGTCGGCAACCGGACCCATGGTTTGTCTGCAACTGCTGAGCATGGGATCTGGCGAAGAATGATCGGTCGTTGTCACTGTCCAACATCGGATCACTACGACCGTTATGGAGGCAGAGGCATCGCCGTATGCGATAGGTGGCGGGAGTCGTTCGAGAACTTTTTGGCCGATATGGGAAAACGCCCCAGCCCACAGCACAGCATCGGACGTAAGGACAACGACGGCCCATATTGTCCCGACAATTGCGAGTGGGAGACCCAGACACAACAGACACGCAATCTTTCTCGCAATCGACACTTGACCCATGACGGTGAAACGCTCCTACTCGTTGACTGGGCACAACGTACCGGATTTTCCAAAAGCATCATCACCCACCGGATTGATCGTCTCGGTTGGTCCGTCGATGATGCCCTAACTATTTCTCCTGTCCACGGAAGAAATCACCACTAAGTTTCGCTGGCGGTAGTTTGCACGATCGTTTGATAATCCTCAGCGGTCGCCTTGTTTTCGGCCAGTACCCCAAAACCACCGACGCCGTGACGGTTCTTCGAGCCATAGAGAGCATCAGACCAACTATTGCGAATCCGCGCCCCATACTGGGTCAATTCCGCATTGCGTCCGAACATGGCCCGCCATACCGCAGCGGTATAATCGCGCGAAAGCATAACGACAGGATCGCAATGAAAAACTTCATGCTGCCACCAATCGTGCCCCCCGATACCAGGCCGACGCCTGAGAAGGTGCGACATCTGGGCGTCGAACTTGCGCGTTCCCACGTCGCACCAGCCGGTGATCTTGTAGTTCAAGCGATCTGCCTGACTCGCGGCGGTGTCGTACTGCCGACTGATCGCGTTGTTCGGCCAAAGGGAAGCCTTGCAACAACCGGTCTTCGCGAGGTATGTCACCGCCGAGATTCCGTAACCCCCGACATCTCTGTAGTCAGTGATCGGTCCACCGCCCGACGCCGGCGACAACTCGACATAGGGCAGACCCATGACGACGCGGACGACCTCCATCAGTCCGACCGGGGCGAAGATCCAGCAGTAGTTGATCGTCTGGTACTTCGATGGCCAAGTGATGAGGTCTGAGACGAGTTCCTGCTTGGCCTCCATCTCCTGGATTCGCTCGGTCCATTCCGACCGCGGAATGTTCGGCTCGGTGAACTCGGGCACGCCCGGGGCAGAGCCACAGCGAGCAAACTGAGGATGCGTCTCACGGGGAAGCAACCCGCGCAGGCCAGCATCAGGGCCAGTCAGCAGGGGCAGGTCCGCGTCGGTGTAGAGCAGGTCGCCGCTTTTCAGTTGGAACGGCATATCACTTGCCTCCCTTCGTGGCAGGGGTGTATTTCTTCAGGATCTCCAGCGCCGCTGCGGGATCGGCGGGCAAGGCGGAACTGCCGCCCGGGCCGTCCCCGCCGCTGACGATCCATCCAGGCACGGGCACCTTCAACTCGTCGAACTTCGCTTTGGCCTTCTGCCAGGCGGGAGACATCAGCTCGAACGTCGTCCGCTTGTCCACGATCTTGTACTCGGGCGTC